>OCTA010000076.1_pt1 | contig 91741 bp, 69 predicted proteins | sample 1538991 | NCBI WGS metagenome assembly OCTA01 (sample SAMEA3539302, study PRJEB22396) | soil metagenome | biome: tundra; feature: field; material: soil | place: USA | collected 2010-05 | depth 0.15 m
CGCCCGTGCTCGCGTCGGCGGCCGCTCCTGTCATCGAGGAGCCGCCCGGGTTGACCCCCGCGGCGTCGTCGCCGTGGCCCGCAGAGGCATCGGTGGCGGCGCCGGTGACCGCTTTGCTTGCGCAACCGACCCCGATCCAGATCGCGACGACACCGATGCGGCCCGGTGTCCACGGAACGTTCATCGGAGCCACCCTCGGGGGGCATGGTAGCACTCGCGGCTTGGCCACGAATCAGCGAAAGCCCGGACGAAGTCGCCGCCGATCCCTTCAGTCGTCGACGTCCAGTCGCCCCACGATCGCCGCAGCCTCGGCCGGGCCGATCGCGTAGATCGCCGCGATCAGCGCAGTTCGGTCGTGCGTAGTTGCCATGGTGCGCGCCCGCCGGAGCGGCTCGTGCGGGTGGAACGCGAGGACCCAGGAGCCGAGCTGACGCCGGACCTCCTGCTCGCAGACCGACTCGATCACTTCGATGCCGGCCTCGCGGAGGATCCGCGCGCCCTCGCCGTCGACGCGCGGGTTGGGGTCGCGCATCCCGGTCACGACGCGCCCGATGCCCCGGTCGACGATGACGCGCGAGCAGGCGGGCGTTCGTCCGTGGAAGGAGCACGGCTCGAGCGTCGAGTACATGGTCGCCCCGCGAACGGACCTTCCCTGGCTGTCCGCCTCGCGCAGCGCTCCGATCTCCGCGTGATCTTCGCCGGGTCCCTGGGTGTGTCCCCGGCCGAGGACGACGCCGTCCCCGTCCGTGATGACGCACCCGACCCACGGATTGTCCCCGGTCGTGCCGCGCGCGCGCTCGGCCTCGCGGATCGCGAGGCGCATCAGGGTTTCATGGTCGACGTTCATCGTCTCGGCAGTGTAGATCGCGGTTTGGGCGGCGAAGGGATCCCCGCCGTATCGAACGCCCAGTAGAGCCCGAAGTGCGACAGAAGTCGCGGCGTCGCGGCGTCTCCTCCGAAGACGCGGGCACGGACCTCCGCCTCGTCTTCGAGGGGGTCGACGTTCTCCGGGGTCTTCACGAGCACGAGATCGTAGGCCCGCGCGTACGGGCTCCGCGCGTCGTACTGCTGGGGCGCGAACTCCCAGCCGTGCTCGGGCCATTCGGGCGCGCGTCCTTCGCGGTAGCGGACGGGCATGTATTCGTACCTCGCGAATGCATACGCCCAGTCGCCGTGCTTTCGGGCGGCGTACCAGGCGGCGAGGTGGAGCATCCCGCCCCGCCAGAACGCGTCGGTGAAGTCGCGGTAAACGACCGCCGAGGCGCGGCGGCCTGCGGGGAGGGCGTCGATCATGCGGGACGCGTCGTCGGTCTCTTCTCCGTATTGCCGGAGATGCGCGTTCAGGTTGATCGCGCTCCACCAGGCCACTGCGAGGCACGACGCCCCGGCCAGGCGCGCGACGATCGGCTGGTCGATGCGCGGAAGCGCGATCAGCGCGCCGAGGTACAGCGCGGGGACGAGCCGCGGGAACATGAGCTGCGAGCCCATGAAGACCATGGGCATCGCCAGGTAGCAGGCGAGCATCGTGACGAACGGGAGCACGACGGCGTGGCTCGAGGGCCCACGAGGCTCGGGTGGATCGTTAGCAAGCTTACGATCCACCGCTCCCCGCTCGGCGCGCGTGCCGTAGCGGTGGAAGACCGCGACCCCGAGGCTCAGGGCCACGATGGCTGCCATCGCCACGAGGGTCGCATAGACGATCGGCGCATCGGTCCGATCCGCGTGCAGGTCCGTCGCGTAGACCGAGAAGCGGGCGAACTTGTCCCAGAAGACGGGATCGCGCGTATCGGCGAGCTGAGGCTGGGTGCGGTAGTGATCGAAGTACACGACGGCGCACCAGAGACCGCCCGCGAGCGTCGGAGCGAACGACAGCCCCCCGTGAACGGCCGCTGCACGGACGCCGGGTCCGGTCTTCGTCAGGGCCTCGCGGACCGCGAGCTCCAGCGCCAGAGCCGCCGAGAACACCCAGAGCACGAGCATCGCGAACGGGTGGGTCATCGCGCAGAGCAGGCTCAGGACGGCGACGCTCACGGCGCTTCGCACGGTCGGTCGGCGGGCGTGGGCCGCGAGCTCGGCGATGGCGGCGAACGCGATCGCGAGCGCGACGAGGTAGTTGAGGAACCCCCACGACGCGGAGAACGCGAACAGCATGGGTATGAAGAGACCCGCGTACGCGGGCGGTCGCCCGAGGCGCACGAGCAGCCGGCGCACCGACCACGCGGTCAGCGCGAGGGCACTCCCGAGGAGCAGCTTTCCGGCGAGCTCGATCGGCATGGCGAGCGAGAGGACCGCGAGCACGAGGTGCACGAGCCCGTAGTACGTGAAGAGGTTCACCTCGAAGAGCGCGTGCTCGGGCGCGGTCGGGGAGAGGAGCCGCCGCGCCACGTCGGCGAGCGCGAGGTGTTCCGGATAGTCGACGCAGGGCAAGAGCCTGGGGACGAAGAGGCTGCCGACCGTGAGCGCCACCGCGCCCGCGAAGAGCGCCGGCTCGATCCACCGGGAGAGCGCTCGCCGAGTCAGAGCGTCCCGTCTTCCGGGAGTCCCGCGCTGTCGAACGCCCAGTACGCGCCGTGGTGCGAGAGGAGCCGCACGGCGTTCGCGTCTTCCCTGAACACGAGGCTCCGCACCCGGGGCTCGCTGCCGGCGTCGGTGGGCAGGTCGTCGGGCGTCTTGACGATGACGAGCGGAAACGCGCGCGCGTACTTGCAGCGCGCGTCGTAGTCCTCGGCGCTGAACTCCCAGCCGCGCGCGGGCCACGGCGGCGTTGCCCCCGGCTTGAAGCGCACCGGGACGCTGAGGTACCGGGCGAACGAGAAGGCCCACGTCCCGTGCTTTCGCGCCGCGTAGTACGCCGCGAGGTGCGTGAGGGTGCCGTTGCGGAACGACTCCGTCCACGGATCCCAGATGACCGCGGTCGCGGCACGCCCCGGCGGCAGGTCATCGAGCATGGCCGAGGCGTCGCGCGTCTCCCGGCCGAAGAAGGCGCAGTGAGCGAACGCGTTCGCGCCCGCCACGAGCCCGAGCACGGCGGCCGCGTACTGGACGCGCCCGGCCCACCGCGGCGACGGCGAGGGCGAGGGCGACGGCGAGGGCGACGGCATCGCGACCACGGCCCCGAGCATCAACCACTGCGCGAGGCGCGGAAAGATGAGGTGCGTCCCGATGAGGACCATCGGCGTCGCGAAGTAGGCGATCGCCATCGCGAGGAAGAGCCCGAGCAAGGGCGCGGTCCCGCGCGGCGCGTCGTTCGAGGCCGCGCTCGGCTCGCTCGAGAGCCGCCGCTCCTCATCCCGCCGCCTGGAGACACGAACCGCCGCGGCGAGCGCGACACAAGCGATGATCGCGATCGACGCCCAGAGAAAGAGCTGATCGCTCGCGTCGCTGTAGAGGTCCGTGGCGAACGCGCTGAAGTAGACGAGCTTCTCCCAGAGCGGGGGCGCCGTCCCCTCGAGCGTCGAGTCGCGGTACACGTCGGGGTTCCACGCGTACTGCCGGTGGTACACCGCAATGCAGAAGGCGCATCCGACGACCAGCGGAAGCAGCACGTGCGTCGTGCGAACGGCCGTCCTGTAGAGGCGCCTCGGGATCGTGGCGCGCGGGGCGTTCGCGTCGGCGGTGGCCGACTCGCGCCACGCGACCTCGCTCGCCACGACCGCCGCCGCGACGCACAAGACGAGCATCGCGAGGACGTGCGCGAACGCGCAGATCAGGCCCAGGCTCCCGATCGCGATCAGGTTGCGCGCCGACGGGGCCAGCAAGGGGTCGGCGGCGCGCGCCACGAAGACGAGCGCCCACACAGCGATGGCGGTCGCCAGCACGTAGTTCACGAAGCCCCATCCGAGCGAGAACGAGAAGAGGATCGGCGTGAAGAGCGTCGCGTGCCACGCCGGCCGGCGCAGCGCGCGGAGGAGTGCGACGACGCCCGCGCTCGTGGCCAGCAGCGACCCGGCGACGACCACTCGACCCGCGAGCTCGATGGGCACGAAGGTCGACAGCGTTCCGACCACGAGGTGAAAGAGGCCGTTGTACGTGAAGTAGTCGAGCTCGTAGTGAGCCTGCTCGGGAGCGCTCGCGTCCTGGAGGCGCCGCGCGAGATCGCTGAGACCGAGGTGCTGCGGATAGTCGACGCAGGGGAGCAGGCGCGTCGCGAAGAACCCGCCGACCACGAGGCCGACGGCGGCCCAGTAGAGGATCGTCAGCGGTCGGGATTCGAGCGCGAAGAGACCGAGCCAGCGGGTCTTTCTCACGGGCCCGCACTTGCGTCGCTGGGCGCGCCGGCGTCGTCCGTCAGCGGCGGCTCGGACGTGGCGGTCGGCTCGGTCCCTTCGAGGAAGACGTCGTCGACGACGTCGGGATCGTCGGGGTAGGGAAGCGCGCCCGTTCGCTGATCGATGGTCACGGTCGACACGCCGGGCGGTCGCGAGAAGTCGACGCGCGGCCGCCCTTCGTGCGCGACCTTCATGAAGGCCATCCACGCGGGGAGCGCGGTGACGGCGCCTTGCTCGCCCGAGCCGAGCAAGCGCCCGTCGTCGTAGCCGACCCAGGCGACGGCCGCGATGTCGGCCGAGTACCCGGCGAACCAGGTGTCCTTCGGGCCGTTCGACGTGCCCGTCTTGCCCGCGAGGGGCCTGCCGAGGGCCTTGGCGCGCGCGGCGGTGCCGTGATCGATCACGCTCATCAGCAGGTTCGTCACGACGTACGCCTCGGCGTCGTCGAGCACGCGCCGCGGCGGGGGTCGAGCGGGCAGGGGCAGGTCTTTGCCGTCGGGCCCCACGATGCGCGTGACGAGCCGTGGCTCGTCGTACGTTCCGCCGGCCGCGAACGTCGCGTACGCCCCGGCGAGCTCGATCGGTCGCACCTCGTAGCTGCCGAGCGCGAGCGAGAGATCCGGCTTCATCGGCGACGCGATGCCCAGCGCCTGGGCCCACGCGACGACGTTGGCGGGCCCCACGTCTTGCAGCACCCGCACCGCGACGACGTTCACGCTGTTGGCGAGCGCCTCGCGGAGGCGCAAGGGGTCGTGCCCGCGGTACCCCTCGAAGTTGCTCGGGTGGTAGCCGCCCTCGAACACGTCGGGGTTCGGATCGAAGAGGGTCGCCGGCGTGACCCGCCGCGAATGGATGGCGTACGAGTAGACGATCGGCTTGAACGTCGATCCCGGCTGCCGCCGCGACTGCGTGACGCGATCGAGCGCGCCGGGCTGCCCCTCGTAGCTGCCGACGAGCGCGAGGATCTCGCGCGTTCGCACGTCGAGCGCGATGAAAGAGGCCTCGGGCCCCGACTCCATGCGCAGCGGCACGCGGGGCGCGGCCGGGTCGCTGACGGGCACGTCGGGCACGGGGCCGAGCAGGCTCACGCGAACGCGCGCTCCCGGCGGAGCGAACACCGTCGGCGCGAGGCCGCGCTGGTTGTAGCGCGCGCAGTCGGCGAGGCGCACCGTGCCGAGGGCCGTTCCGACGCGCACGTCGAACGTGCCCGCCGCGTCGTCCGCGTCGGTCACGGTGCCGACGAGGACCTTGTGCTGCTCGAAGATCGGCGTCCCCTCGAACGGCGTCAACGCCTCGCGTGGGGGCGGCCCCTTTCCTTTCCGGTCTGCGGTTGCGGGGGCCTTGAGTCCGTCCTGGAGACCGTGGCGCTTGTCGTAAGCGCCCACCGCGTCGCGCACCGCCTGCCGCGCCGCGGCCTGGAGCTTCGCGTCGATCGACGTCGTGATCGTGAACCCTCCGACGCGGGCGACGTCGGGCTCCAGCCGATAGAGCTCCGCGCGGGCCATCTCGACGGCCTCGGGCGCGAGCTCGCTCGCCGCCTCGCTGCCCGTCGCGAGCGTCACGGGCTCCCGGGTCGCGGCGGCCCACTGCGCGTCGTTCAGGAATCCCTTCTCGTGCATCTGTCCGAGCACGTACGCGCGGCGGCCGAGCGCGAGGGCCAGGCTCGCGCGCGGGCCGTAGTCGCGCGGGTTGGCGATGCGCCCGGCGATGAGCGCAGCCTCCGCGATCGTGAGGTCCTTGGCGCTCTTGCCGAAGTCGTCCCGGGCCGCCTCTTCGACCCCGTAGCGCCCGCGGCCCAGGTAGATGTCGTTGACGTAGAGCTCGAGGATCTCGTCTTTCGTCAGGTCCTGCTCGAGCCGGCGAGCAAGGAGCGCCTCGCGGATCTTTCGCGAGAGCGTTCGTTCGCGATTGTTGAGCAGCAGATTCTTCACCACCTGCTGCGTGATCGTCGAACCGCCCTGGCGCGTGCCATGGAAGCGCAGGTTGACGAGGAACGCGCGCGCGATGCCCCAGTAGTTGAGCCCCTGGTGCTCGTAGAAGCCCGCGTCTTCGGCGGCGAGGACGGCGAGCTTCACGTGCGGCGGCAGCGTCTCGATGGGCACGACCGTGCGTCGCTGGGTGAAGAGCTCGGCCAGCACGGTCCCGTCGCGGGCGAGGACCCGCGTGACCTGCGGCGCCTGGTACGCCTTGAGGTCGGAGACTGCCGGCAGCCCCGCCTCGAAGTGCCGGACCAGGAGGGTCACCGTGACGGCGGCGACCCCGGAGAGCACCCCGGTGATCGCTGCTGCCCACTTTAGCCATCGCTTCCACGGCCGCGATGCGAGGAATCGAACGATCGACGTGGCGATGGACTTCAGGCGCGTAATCAAGGGCGGGAAACCTGGGCTGTCCGGCGAAAGGCGGGACCGGGCGCGGCCATGGTAAAGTAACAACAATGCTCGCGGCGAGTCGTGGCGAGGTCGTTCTCGTGGCCTTCATCTTTGCGCTCGTCTGGGGCGCGGGGGTGTTGCCGCGGCTCGCCGGTCAGCTCGCTGCGCGGGGGCGGGCGAAGCGCGCGGTCGAGGGCGAACTCGAGCCGCGCGACGGGGGGTAGGGCGTGGCGGGCGCAGCGAGGGGCGACGAGGGAGGGGCTCGCGGGCAAGTCACCACGGTGTTCGTGAGCGACCCCACCGCCGAGGCGGAGCGCGTCGCGCAGGCGCTCCGCATGAACGGCTACGTGGTCGTCGACGTGCCGCTCTCGATGCTCGTGGCCCGCGTCGCGGTGCAGTGCCCTGGCGTCATCTTGATCGACGCCGACAGCGACGGCGCCCTCGACGCGGTGAGCCGCATGCGCGAGCTGCCCGACGCGGACGACATCGACGTGCTCTTCCTCGCGCGCCCGGGCGGCGCGGTGGCCAGCCCCGAAGAGGCGCTCGCGCACGAGGGCAGCGGCCTCTTCGTGCGCCCGGTCGACGTGCCCGCCCTGGTGCGCAAGGTCGAGTCGCTCGCCGGCGCGCCGCGCACGCCGTCGGTGGGGCCGCAATACGGCGGCTACGCCGGGCACGGGCGTGAAGGCTACGAGGGGGCGCCGTCGCTTCCGCCGGCGAGCATGCGATCGCTCCCTTACACGCCGGCGACGCCGGTGCCGCCGCCAACGGGTCGCCTGTCTTCGATGCGCTCGCCATCCGAGCCGCCGCCGGGCGTGGCCGCCGTGCGTCGGGTGGCTGCGCCCGCGCCGCCCGTGAGCTCGGAGCTTCAGCAACTCCTTGCCGAGGCCGAGCTCCGCGTCCACATCCGCGCCGAGACCGACTCGTCGCCGCCGAGTCCCGAAGACGAGATCGAGGCTGTGCTGCCGGCCGAGCTCCTCGCTGCGCTCGACGAGCCGATGGAGGGCGATGACGACGACGACGAAGTCGCGCCCCCCGTCGCCTCGCGACGGTCGCAGCACTCGCAGGCCGCGCGCGAACGCACGAACGACGGCGGTGCTCCAAGGACGACGGGATCGTCGACGGGCAGCGGCGCGACCCCGCAGGCCCGGCGCCGCGTGAGCACCGACGAGCGGATCGCGACGCACGGTCAACCGCAAGCGCAACCGCCTACGCAGGCGGGCACCCAAGCGGGACCCACCGGCGGAGGCATCTCGACGACCGGCGGCTCGGAGCCGCGCCTCGATATCGGGGCCGACCGGCCGCCGTCCGACGCGGGGACGCCGCTCCCGTCCGATGTCGCGACCCCGTCTCCGCCGGACCTGGGGACGCCCGCGCCGTCATGGAGGCTCGGGTCCGATGGGGAGCGCGCGCCGGGCTCGTCGGGCGGCCGCGCGCCTGCCGGCTCGAGCGTGTCGGGCGCGTCGAACGCGTCGGGCAGCGAGGCGGCTCTGCCTGCCTTGCTCGGCCCCGGGGACGCCATGCCCGCTCTGGCGCGCGCCATCGCTGCGCGCATGGGCGGTTCGCTGTGCTTCATCGACGGCTCCATCGAGCGCCGGATCGTCCTTCGCGAGGGGGACATCGGGACGGCGGCGTCGACCGCCGAAGACGAGTCGTTGCTCGCGTTCCTCGGGACGCGCGGCGAACTTCCGCGCGAGACGGTGCGCCGCCTCAGCTCGAAGTTCGCGCCGTTCGGTCGCCTCGCTGGCGCGGCGCTGGTCGCGCGCGGCTACCTCGGGCAAGACCAGATGTGGCCGACGTTGCGCGCGCACGCCGAGTGGGTGCTCGCGCGCGTCCTGCAGATGCAGAGCGGGAGCTTATTGCACGAGTCGCGACCGCCGGGTCGGCTCGCAGGCGAACCGAGCGTCTTCGGCGGCTCGCCGGGCGCGGCGGTCTTCGTCGAGCTCGTCCGACGCATCGTCGCGCCCGCCGACGCGATCGAGCGGCTCGGCGGTCCCGGCGCCCGGCTCGGCGAGGGCCGCGCCTCGGCGATCCTGGGCGAGTGCTCGTTGACGCCGCACGAGCTCGATCGCCTGCGCGGCTCGTCGGGGAGCACGCTCCGCGACGTACTCGAGGGCGGGCGCGACCCCGAGAGCCTGGGCGCCGCGGACGATCTGGCGACGGTGGTGTTCGCGCTCGCCCAGCTCGAGGTGCTCGAGATCCTTCCGTCCGTCGGCGAGCGGCCCGGCGGCCAGGACGACCCCGACCCCGACGACGCGGCGCTCGACGCCGAGGCCGTTCGCGAACGAGTCCGCGCGCGCTCGCAGCTCGTCGACGACGGCGACTATTTCGCGGTTCTCGGTGTCGCGCGCGACGCCACCGGGTACGAGGTGCGGAGGGCGTTCCTCGAGCTCCGCCGCGCATTCGATCCATCGCGGATGCTGACCCCGGAGATCGCCGACCTCGCGGGCGACGTCCGCAAGATCACAGTCGTCCTCGAAGAGGCCTACGAGATCCTGAAAGACTCGGCCCGACGCGATCGCTACCGCCGCGCCATCGAGGCCGTACCCGAGGCGTAGCCAGCTCGCTACGCCGGGACGAGCCGGTGAAGGGCCGCCTCGTCGCCGCGCTCCATGGCGGCTTCGGCTTCGAGGCCCGCGTGGTCCCGGCCGATCGTCGCGATGGCGAGTGTCTTGTCGCCCTTGCGGAACGCGACCGCCGCGTCGCGGGACGCGAGCTGCCCGGAGCTCTCGACGCGATCCCAGTGCTCGGCGTGGCCGATGTAGTTGATCGTCAGATCGTAGTGCGCGCTCCAGAAGAACGGCACGAGATCGCAGCGTACCTTCGCGCCGAGCACGCTCCGCGCGGCGATCTGGCCCATGCGCTCCGCGACCACCCAGTGTTCGACGCGGATCGACTCTCCGGTCCGCGCGTCGGGCCACCGCGCGGCGTCGCCGACGGCCCAGACGCCGGTCGCGCTCGTTCGGAGTCGCTCGTCGACGACGATGCCGCGATCGAGCGCGAGCCCCGCCTCCTCTGCGAGTGTCACGTCGGGCCGCACGCCGGCGCCGACGATCACGAGATCGGCGGCGAGCCGCTCGCCGTTCGCGAGGACGACCGCGTCGGACTCGATGGCCTGGGTCGCGACCCCGAGGTGAAAGACGACCCCGTGCTCTTCGTGGACGGCGCGCACGAGGCCTCCGATGGCGTCGCCCATGACGCGCGCGAGAGGCACGGCCTCGGGCGCGACCACGTGCACGTCGAGCCCGCGCGCTCGCAGGCTGGCCGCCGCTTCGAGGCCGATGAAACCGGCGCCGATGACGACGGCGCGCTTCGCGCCGGCGGCCTTCGCGATGATCGCACGGCTGTCGGCGAGAGTCCGGAGGACGAACACGTGCGGCGCGCCGATCCCGGGGATAGGCGGCCTCACGGGGGAGGCGCCGGTCGCGAGAACGAGCGCGCCGTAGGGCACGGAGGCGCCGCCTTCGAGCTGCACGTGCTTCCCCGCGACGTCGATGGCGACCACGCGCGTCCCCGTCCGGAGCGCGATCTCGTGCTCGCGGTAGAAGTCGTCGCCCCGGAGCGGGAGCCACTCCTCGGGGGCGTTGCCGGCGAGGTAGTCCTTCGAGAGGTTCGGCCGATCGACGGGGCCCGTGGCCTCGGCGCCGATGAGCGTGATCGGCCCCGCGTAGCGCGCGTGGCGCAAGGCCTCGGCGCACGCGTTTCCGGCCGCGCCGGCCCCGACGATCACGACCGACGCCGGCCCCGTATCCGCCAGGCGTACCGTCGCGGCGTCCCGCTTGCCCAGCACGAAGACCTTGCCGTCGCGAGCGATGACGTCGAAGCACGCGATCGAGTTCAGCGCGGGCGCGCGCAGGGCCTCACCGGTCCGCAACGAGAAGCAGGCGTGGTGCCACGGACAGCGAACCTCATCGCCGACGACGAGGCCCTCGGCGAGCGGCCCGCTGTAGTGCGAGCAGGTTGCGCCGACGCCGAAAACGCTGGCGCCGCGCCGCGCGAGGAGGACCGCTTCGCCGAAGGCGTGGCCGAGCCGCGTGCCGCCGTCGGGTAAGTCGTCCTCGGCGATGCCCTCCGCGAGGTCCGGTCCGGTGAGCTTCTGGTCGCTGTGTTCACCCATCCGCGAACTGTGGAGTCGGAGCGCCCTCGACGTCAACGCGAGCCGCCCGCGACACGATCAGGCCGTTGCGCAGGCGTCCCGAGCTGGTGCCTTGCGGCGCCGCACGGCGTCGACGGCCACCCGACCGGCCTCGGCGTCGACCAGCGCCACGTCGCCGCGGTCGATCTCTCCGCGCAGGATCATCTCGGCGATCGGCGCCTCGACGAGACGGCCGATCGCGCGCCGCATCGGTCGCGCACCGAGCTCTGCGTCGAATCCGCCCTCGTCGAGCAACGCGTCGACCGCGGCCTCGCTGACGTCGAGGGTGATGCCGCGGGCCGCCTCGAGGTCTTCGCCCAGCGCGCGGAGCATCCGGCGTGCGACCTCGGCGACGTCGGAGCGCCCGAGCGGGGCGAACGCGAGCACTTCGTCGATGCGGTTGTAGAGCTCGGGCGGAAGGCCCGCGCGGGCCGCGGCGCAGAGCGCCTCGGCGTACGCGCTCACGTTGCGTGCGTCGCGGTCGTCGGCCCGGCTGCGATCGCCGAAGCCGATGCGGCCGCGCAAGACGGGTCGTGCCACGTCGGCGCCGAGGTTCGAGGTCATGGCGATGACGACGTTCGTGAAATCGACGGTGCGCCCGCGCCCGTCGGTCATGTGCCCCTCGTCGAAGACCTGCAAGAACGCTTCGAGCACGTCCCGGTGCGCCTTCTCGATCTCGTCGAGCAAGAGCACCTGGTAGGGGCGCTTGCGGACGGCCTCGGTGAGCTGTCCTCCGCCGTCGTGTCCGATGTAACCCGGGGGGGCGCCGACGAGCCGCGCGATGGCGTGCGCCTCGGCGTACTCGGAGAAATCGAGGCGGGTCAGCGCGTGCGGCGAGTGGAACAGGCACTCGGCGATCGCCTTCGCCGTCTCGGTCTTGCCGACGCCCGTCGGACCGAGCAAGAGGAACGAGCCGATGGGTCGCCGCGATCGGAAGCCGCTGGCGTTGCGCCGCAGCACGCGGGCGATGCGGCCGAGCGCCTCGGTGTGGCCTACGATGCGGCCCGCCATGAGCTCCTCGAGGCGGAGCATGCGCGCCCCGTCGGTCTCGAGGAGGCGCTCGACCGGCACGCCGCACGTTTCGCTCACGACCTCGGCGATCCGCTCGCGGCCGAGGTCTCGTTCGCCGCGCCTGCGCGCGCGGGCGCCCGCGAGATCGAGCACGCTGACCGCCTTGTCGGGGAGCGCGCGATCGGGCATGTACCGGGCGCTCCACGCGACCGCGGCGGCGATGGCGTCGGGCGCGAAGCGAACGCCGTGGTGCTTCTCGAACGCCGGTGCCACGCGCTCGAGCGCGAGGACGGCCTCGTCGGGCGCGAGCTCGGCGACCTCGATGGCGGTGAGGCGACGCGCGAGGCCCGCGTCGGAGAGGACGACGCGCTTGTAGTCTTCGATCGTCGTCGCGCCGATGCACGCGAGCTCGCCGCGCCCGAGCGACGCTTTGAGCTCCGCGGCGGCCTCCTCGTCGGCGCCGAGGATCGCGTGAATCTCGTCGAAGAAGATCACTACGCGCCCTGCGCCGCGCGCGACCTCGGCCTTGATCTGCGCCATCCGCTCGGCGAGCGCGCCCCGGACGCCGGTGCCGGCGAGGAGGCTCGCGGCGTCGATCTCGACGATGATGCGTTCGTCGAGAGACCCCGCCGCGCCGTCGGCGACCCGCTGCGCCAGGCCGCGGACGACGCTCGTCTTCCCGACGCCGGCGCCGCCGACGAGGCAGGGGCAGTTGCCGTGGCGCTTGGCGAGGACGTCGAGCGTGCGGTCGATCTCTTCCTCGCGCCCGAGCACGGGATCGAGCTCGCCCCGCGCCGCCGCCGCCGTCAGGTTGCGCCCGACCGACGTGAGTGCCGGGAAGCGCTTGGGATCGAGCTCGAACCGCTCGACGGCCTTCGAGGGGGCCGTCGTCGAGGGGCTCGTCGCCGGGCTCGCGTGGCGATGGCGCCTGGGTCGCGGCGCGACGGATGGCGCGGCCGGCGCGCTCGTCGGCGACGCGTGCGGCGAACCATGAGAAGCCGGCGTCGACGAGAATCGAGCCGGGCTCGCGGGGCTCGGGGCCGTCGGGCGCACGGGCTGCGTGGCGAGCGCCTTCGTCGACGACGGCGGCAGCGACAGCTGCGTCGCGCCCGGCATGCGGCGCGGACCGATGATCCCCATCGCAAGGTGCATCGCTGCCGTGCGGAGCTTGGTCACGTCCGAGCCGCACTGCGTGATCGCGCGGTACGCCGCGGTCGTGCGCTCCTGGCAAAGCGCGAACAAGAGGTGGATGCCGCCCGCGTCGCGCGACGGTGACCGCGCCGCGAGCTCGCGCGTGCGCTGGAAAGCGCGCGACACCGCGTCGGCGTGGTCGTCGGTCAAGATCCGCGCGGCCTTGAGCAGCACGTCGGCGTCGAGCCGGCGTTCCTTGAGCAGCTCCGCTGCGCTGCCCGCGTTCGACGCGATCGCGGCGAGGAGGTGCCCGGTGGTGACGCGCTCTCCGCGCCCCTTGGCCAGGTGGTCCGCGAGCTTGCGCAGCGAGGCAAGCTCCGATTCGCGGCTGCCGGTCATCGGAAGAGCGCTCTCATGACCCCGGGGCCCGGGCCAAGAAAGGCGCGGGCGGCGACGGCGGTCGCGGCTCGAAGAGGCAGCGCGCTGCCGGGGGAACGGATCGCCGACTCACGGCCAAAGCGTCGGGTGCCCCTCGGGGCGGGCGAGCTCGAAGCGCACCAGCGCGACCCACGCCGTTCCGGCGACGCTCGGAAGGGTGTCGAACGTGAAGGGCACTTCGACGCTCGCGGTCGGAAGCGAGCCGTCGTTCGCGCGCAAGGGCTCGAGCGCGTCCAGGATCGCCGCGGCCCGATCGAGGTGTCCCGCTCGCCATTCGGCGAGGGCGACCCCTGCGCTGCCCTCTGGCCAGACGACGTCGAGTCGGTCCCAGGTCTGGGCGGGCAGCTTCCCGGCGAAATGGCGCCTCACCCCCACGTTCTCGATGAGCGGTCCGGCCGCGTAGGGCCGGTGACCCCGCGCGCTCGAGCGAGGATCGTGCGAGGCGTAGCGCGCGTCGCCGATCGACAGCGCAGTGTCCGCCCGCGCGCGGTCCCCGCTCGCACCCAGGAAGATCGAGCCCCAGGACGCGCAGTCGAGGGCGAGCGCCTCATCGGCGCCTCGTTCGCCGAATCCCTGCACGAGCTGTCCGCTGGCGGCGCTCCACGCCCGGCTCTTCAGGGCACGCGCGATCCGCGCGGCCCCGTCCGTGTACGCGCGCGTCCCGGTGATTCGCCCGAGGGCTCGCAAGAAGAAATAGGTGTCGACGTTGTGCTCGACCGACGCCCACGAGACCTCGCCCGGGTCATAGACCTCGCGGACGTCTTCGTTCGCGGCTTCGTAGCGGATCGTGCCGTTTCCGCCGAGCACGAGCCCATCGCGCGGATCGCCCGGGCGATCGACCTGCCTCTCCAGCAGATACCCGGCGGCCCTGTGGGCCAGCGCGAGAATCGCGGCGCGCGCCGCGGCCGCCGGCTCGTCCGCCGACGCGTCGAGGTAGTCGACGGCCGCGTACCCCACCCATGCGATCGCGCCCGCGCGCTCGAATGGCCTCGCGGGGTCCGGCCCGGGGAGCGTGAACGAGAACGCGATCCCGCCGCTGGACGTCTGCAGGTGCGCCAGGCCGAGCAAGATCCGTCCGGCACGCTCGCGTTCTCCGGCGCGCAGCAAGGCCAGCGCGACGAGGGCGCTGTCGTACGACGCGACCCGGTTCGTGGTCGGATCGCTGATCGCCAGCAGGCCCGGCGAGTCCGCGTCCGGCCAGGGGCGCAGCGACCCGACGAGGAACGACGTGGCGTTCCCCACGGCCGCGCCGGCGACAGGGGCCCGGGCCGCCGGGCCGGCCGTGCACGCGGCAGAGGTCGTCGCTGCAGCCAGCCCCAGCAAGGCGACACGGAGCTTCATCCGACGAGGTGCAGGTGCGTCCGCCGCGCCACGTCGCGAACGTCGGCGTCCGGGTCGGAGAGCAGCGCGTTGACCGCGTCGCGAACGTCGTCGTCGCTCTCGGCGGCGAGCGCCTGGATGGCGGCGATCCGGACGAGGGCCGACGGGTCCCGGAGCGCCGGCAAGACGTGGAGCGCGAAGCCGCGCGCGTTGAAGGCGCCGAGCGCGACGACCGCGAACCGGCGCTCGTCGGCGGCGAGCCCGGTCGCGAGCCTGGAGGCGATCCGATCGGAGAGCGCCGCGGCGCGCGGTTCGGCCTTGAGCTCCATCCGCGTATCCTGCGAGGTGCGTCCCCAGGCCTCGGCGAACGAGCGTAGCCCTTCCGGCTCCCGGCTCCCGGCGAGGGACGCGAGCGCCGCAGCGCGCACCACGGGCGACGCGTCGCCGAGCATCGCCTCGAGCGCCCGGTGCGCGGCGCGTCCCGACGTTCCGCTGAGCCGCTCGAGCGCCCTCGCCGCCGCCGCCCGCACGCGCACCGAGGGGTCGCGACGGAGAGCGGCCAGCCGCGTCAGCGCGTGCGGGGTCGAACCGACCGCTTCGATGACCGAGATGCGGACCTCTTCGCTCGGATCCTCCGCTCTCTCCATGAGGACGTCCGCGACCTGCGCGAACGAGAGCTGCGCCACCGCCTTGACCGCCTCGGCGCGCACCAGCACGAAGCGCGAGCGCAGAAGCTCGCCGAAGAGCGGGACCATCTCCGGCGTGGCCAGCCGCCCGAGGACTCGCACCGCCGCCGCGAGGATCTCGGGCGTCTGGTTGCCCATCATCCAGTCGACGAACGAGAGCGTGTCGTCGCGGTGCATGTCGGCGAGCGTCGCTTCGACCGCTTCCTGGAGATCGTCGCTGCCGGCGCCGAGCCGGCTGCGCAGGGCGGCGATGACCTTGGGGTCGCGCTGCTTCTCGAGCGCCCGAACCGCCGCCAGTGCCACCTCGGAGTTCAGATCGGCCAGCGCGGTGATGAGCGCCCGCCGCGCTGCGTCGCTGGACACGCTGGACGCGAGCGCCCGGGTCGCGGCCAAGCGCACGGTTTCGGCGGGGTCGCCGACCGCCGCGTCGCACAGCACCGGAACGGCGCGATCGAGCTGGATCCGCGCGAGCGCCTGCACGGCCACCATCCGAGCCTCCGCGTCCAGGCTCGTGCGCAGCGTCCTCTCGTACTGCGCGACGAAGGCGTGGGGCGTCGTCGAGCTCGCGCTCGCCGGGTCCTCGAGACGGAGGGACGCGAAGAACCTTTGCCGCACGCGCGGATCCTCGTTCTCCATGTACGCGAGCATGCTTTCGAGCGCTCCGTCTTGCCCCAGGACCTCGAAGACCGAGATCAGCGATTCTTCGCTGCCGACGAGCGCGAGCGCCACCGTGCGAGCCGCGGCGTCCGCGCCGACGCCCAGGCGGCGAACGCGGGCCTCGACGGCAACGCCCCCGACCAGGGCGAGCGCGATGAGCGCGCGGTTTCTGACGAACGTGTCCGGGTCGCCCGTTCGCGCCTCGATCGCCAGCGTCGCGCGCGGGTCACCCTGGCCGACGCGCGCGAGCGCGTTGACGACCGCGGCGCGGACCCGGCCGTCGGGGTCCTCGGCCGCGACGAGCAGCGCTTCGAGCGATTCGCTGCACGGGATCTTCGCGAGCGCTCCCGCCGCGCTCGCCCGAAGCTGGGCGAACGGCTCCGTCAGGAAGCGCGCGAGCGCGCGGACGCCGCGTCGATCGCCGATCTTTCCCAGCGTCCATACGACCCCCAGCCGGACGTCGAGCGAGTCGCTCCGCTCCAGCACGTCGAGTCGATCGAAGAGCGCGTCGCGGGCGCCGACGGCGAGCGACGCGGCGATGCGATCGCGGACCGCCGGCGGAGCGCCGGGGAGCGCGCGAAGGAGCCCCTCGAAGGCCTCGGTACGAGCGACCGACCCGAGCGCGGTGATCGCGGCCATCCGCACCTCGAGCGACGCGTCGTTCAGGCGCGCCACGAGGGGCTCGACCTTCACGAGATCGGGTCGCTCACCCAGCGCGGCGACGGCGGGCAAACGCACCGTATCGCTCGGGTCGGACGCGGCGCAGGTGAGGAGGAAGTCCGCGGCCGGGCCCTGCAGTCGGCCGATGATCACGACCAGGCTCCGCCGGACCACGACGCTTCCCGTCTCGTAGGCCGCGACGAACGCCGCGAGGTGCGGCGCGAGGAGCGCCGGGGCGTACCCGACCAGCGCCTCGGACGCGGCCTCGCGCACGGCCTCTTCGGGATCCGCGAGCGTCCGGACGAGCGCGGCGGGCGCGTCGTCGTGCTTGAGGCGACCGAGCGCCTCGCACACCGACGCGCGGACCGGCCACGCTTCGTCGTCGATCGCGCGGAGCAAGAGCGGCGCGAGGCGGGCCACGCCGAGGTCTCCGCACGCTCGCGCGGCGGCGGCCCGCACCTCGAACGAACCCCCATGTACGTACGAGGCGATGCTGTCGACGAGCCCGACCTCGCCCAGCATCATGAGCGCCGAGTAGGCGCTCGCGCGCTCGGCACGATCTCCCGACGCGAGCTTGGCGACGACGCGATCGAGGTAGCCGACGCGCTCGAGCGCGAGGGCCGCGCGCCGTCGAACCTCGGCGTTCGGGTCGCGCAGCGCGGCCTCGAGCGGCGACGTGTCGGAGACATGCATCGTCTCGAAGGCCTCGAGCGCGCGAATCCGCGTGGCGTAGTCGGGGTCGGCGAGGGCGGCGACGAGCACGTCGACGCCGCGCTCGCCCTCGATGCGCGCCACCGCGCCCGCCGCGTGGGCACGGACCTGAGGCGCAGGATCGCGCAAGGTCGCGCGCACGATCGGCTGAAGGGCGCGCGGATCGCCGATGGAGCCCAGCGCTTCGGCTGCGGCCATGCGAAGGCGATCGTCGCGGTCGTGCAGCCGCGCCACGAGGTCGTCGACGGCCCGCGGATCGCCGATGCGCCCGAGGACGCGCGCAGCCCACACCCGCGCCGCGCCCTGCGACGGGTCGGCGAGCAGCCCCAACAGCGCGGGAGTGGCCATCGTGCCGAAGGCGGTGAGGGCCTCGGCGATGGTGCGCGACGACTGCTCGTCGGCCTCGGCCAGCGTTTCGACGAGCAGCGGGATGGCCGTCTCGTCGCGCAGCTGCGCGAGGGCCGCGGCGGCGGCGCTCTTGACCGACGTCCGGTCCTCGTTGCGATCGCGCAGGGCGCCGACCAGCGCCGGCACCGCCGACGACAATCCCGCGAGCCCGAGGATCGACGCCGCGTGCTCCCGCTCGCTCCAGCGAGGCGCCTCCCGGAGCCGCCGGCAATACTCATCCACGAGTTTCAGCTCGCCGAAGAGACGCGAGCCCCACTCCTTCTGGGACGCGTCCGATGATCGCAGCAGGGACAGGACGACGCGCTCGTTGGTCTGGGCGTCGAAGCGCTTCGCGAGCGCGTGGGCCAGCGGCCCCACGTCGCCCTTGGCCGCGCCCGCGACCAGCTTCTGACCCTCGGCGATCTGCCGGAGGGCGCGCGTCGTCTTCCAGCGTCGAAACGCCTCGCGACCCAGGATCCAGGTCGCCGGTAGGAGAGCCAGGCCCAGGAGGGCAAGCGTGGCCCACAACGCGACGGCGGACTTCACCGCCGTTCCAGGAGCCCGATCAACGTCTCCACGACGGTCTTCGGATCGATGGGCTTGTTGAGGAAGACGTCGGCACCCGACTGGATCGCCCAGAAGCGATCGGCCGCCTCCGTCTTGCCTGTCAGGATGACCACGGGCAGCTCGGGGGCCATGCGCTTCATCGCGCGGCAGGCTTGATACCCGTTCATCTCGGGCATCGTGACGTCGAGCACGACGGCGTCCGGGCGATCGCGTTCGACGACCCCGAGGGCGACTTCGCCGTTGTGGGCGAGCGTCGTTCGGTACCCGAGCGCGCGAAGGCGAACCTCGAGGAACTCGACCCCCTTCAGGTTGTCGTCGACGAGCAGGATATGGGCGCCGGCCGGGCTCATGAACCCACCGAACCGGTTGCCGGACCGGACCGAAGTATCGCGTTCGAAGCGCTCGAGTGACGCTTGGGGGCCGCCGAGCCCTCGGGTTTTTCGAGCGGCCCGGCGGCCGCGTCGCGCCGTGTCCGCATGTCGACCGGCAGGTGGACGACGAAGCTGGCGCCCCCGCTCTCGCTCGCGCCGGCGCGGATGTCGCCTCCGTGGCTCGTGGCGATCTCCTGCGCGACCGCGAGACCGAGGCCGCTGCCGGCCACGTGCCCGTCCCGCTCGAGCCGCACCCCGCGGCCGAAGATCCGCTCCCGGTCCTCGACGGGGATCCCGGGTCCCGTGTCGCTTATCGTCAGCTCGGCGTGCGTGCGCGCGGCCGCCCCCTCGCGCGAAGGCTCCGGCGTTCGCGAGCGCGCGGAGAGCTTCACGTGTCCGTTCGGCGGGGTGAACTTGATCGCGTTGGCCAGGAGGTTCACGACCACCTGTTTGATCTGCAGGGCGTCGCCCCAGATGCGCACCGGTGCGGGGGCGTCGACCTCCAGCGTCACGCCTTTGCGCTGGGCCGCCTCGGCGAACGCGCGCCCCATCGCGAGGGCGATCTCCGAGAGATCGATCAACGTACGCCGCGCGGTGCGCTGCAGCGGCAGCGGCGGCGCACTGAGCGCGCGCGGGGGCACCTCGGTACGCACCGTGCGACCGAAGCGCTCGAGCATCGCGCCCATGTCGGTCGCCGCCTCGATGATATCGTGGACGTGCGTCGCTTGCGCGTCGGTGAGCGGGCCCACGAGGCAGTCGCGGAGATTCGCGGCGAAGCCAAGGACGATGCCGCACAGCGCGCGCCCGTCGTGCGCCAGCGTTTGCCCCTCGGCTCGGAGCGAGGCCATGCGGGCGAGGGCCAGCCGCAGGTCCTCCTCGAGCTTGCCGCGCTCGGCGGCGGTCGCGAAGCCCCGCGGCGGAAGGAGGGACGCGAGCAGCACCGGCAGGCCTGGGCCGTCGGTGGTGACGTGGTCGAGGCCGAGGCCCCCGACCCGTGCCTCGTCGACCCCGCCTTCGGCGAGCCCCACGACGACCGTACCCCGGAGGCGGCCTTCTTCGCGAAGCGCCCCGGCCAGCGGCAAGAATCCCTGCGACTCCCGCGCGATCTGCAGGACCACGACGTCGAAGCCCGGCCTGCCGAGGATCGCCAGGGCGTCGACGTTGGGCAGGGCGCACGAGACCGCCGCGCCGGCCGCCCGCAGGGGCCCGGCGACGCGCTCGCACGCGGGCTCGTCTCCGGCGACGACGACGATGACGACGCCTCGCAACATCAGGCGGGCCTTGCGGCAAATCCCTTGCGCGCGAACTTGTCCCAGCCCTGCTTTCCCTTCAGAAAGTCGTAGAGCCCCTTGAGCTGCCAGGCCACGAGGTACTGCCGGTACCCGAGATTGGAGAGGAACCCCGCCACGAGGAGCACGAGGACGTCGCGCAAGCGGTCGTACCTGAACAGCGACAGGCCCTCGACCGCGCTCGCCGCCCCGCGCTCGGAGCGGACGCAGAGCAAGATCGAGAGCGTGCTCAGCGCGAGGTTCGTCGCCGCGGCGAGCGCCATGAACGAGAGGAGCGCCTTGAAGGAGAGGATGTCGAGCGCCAGCGTCAAGACGAGGACGAGATAGCCCGCGCACTCGATGACCGGCGCCAGGGCTTCGAAGAACAGCTGGTAGGGTAGCGAGAAGAGGCCCACCTGCCGGAAGCGTGGATTGAAGATCATCGACCGGTGGTAGCTGAGTACCTCCCACAGTCCGCGGTACCACCGCGAGCGCTGCTTGCCGATGTCGCGGTAGTTCTCCGGCGCTTCCGTCCACGCCGTGGGGAATGGCAAGATCGTGATGGCCCCGGGCAGCTTCTTGTCCAGGAGATAGCGGTGCAGCCGCACGACGATTTCCATGTCTTCGCAGACGGTGTGGACGCCCTCGCCGCAGTACTCGATGCCCACGCGCGAGCGGATGCGCTTCGTCAGGAAGCCGCCGATCGCGAGCACGAGATCGCGCCGCATCAAGGCGAAGACGCCGGAGAGCACGAGCAGCGAGCGTAGGGCGGCGAACGCGACCCGGCCCTGGGAGAAGGAGCGCATGTACTCGACGATCTGGAATCTACCGATCCAGGTCTTCGGCAGGCGCATCTCGACGACGCGGCCGTCGCTCACGACCGATCCGTTCGACATTCCGACCTGGACCCCGACGGCGACGATGCCCTCGGGGTCGACGAGGATTCGCCGCGCCGCCAGCAGCAGCGCGTCCGGCGTGAGCAGGCTGTCGGCGTCCATGCTCGTCACGTACTCGCCCTGGGCCAGGTTGATGGCCGCGTTCAAGGCGTCGGCCTTTCCGCCGTTCTCTTTGTCGATGAGAACGAGGCGCGTGAGCCCCTGCGGGAGTGCGCCGCGCACCTCGTAGAACCCGCGGATGGGCGCGGTCGCGATCTGCTCGTCGTACTCGATCTCGGTCCGCACGAAGTGGAACGCGCGGAGGAGCTCCTGGACGGTCTTGTCCTTCGAGCCGTCGTTGCAGATGACGATCTCGAACGCCGGATACCGGAGGCGCAGCAGGGAGCGGATGCTGTCGCAGATCGTGACTTCCTCGTTGTAGGCGGGTACGAGCAACGTCACGAGGGGCAGGAAGCGGTCCTGCTGCCGATCGAGCGCGGGTCGCACGTGCTCGCCGGCCAGCTCGTCACGGATCCGCAGCGCGCTCAGGACCACGAAGGCGACGTTGATCGCGAAGAACACGAGGACGTACGACACGATGAGTGCGTCGAGCGTCGCGATGAGTACGGAGACGATGCGCATCGCTGACAATAGGCCACTTTCACGTTACGTCCGCTCTGTGGTTTATTCTAGGTGGCTCGCGGGCCGCGCCCGCAGAAAACCACCGCGATTTCCGCTTCGCCCCGCGGCCTTCGCCGCGGGTGCGGCGGCTGCCGCGGTCGCGAGCGCACTCGTGGGCGCGCCCGCTCGCGCGTCGGACTGCGTCGCTTCCAGCTACGCCACGGTCGCGTCGGACCGTGACGTCGCCATCGTCGAAGCCGGTTCGCTGTCGAGCAGCGGGCGATGGGCGGATGCGCGAGCGGTCTACTTGTGGGTGCTCGCCCGTCACGAAGACGATCCCGAGGCCCTCTTCGGCCTCGCGCGGCTCGACGCCTGGGGTGGGTGTTACCCGCTGGCCGAAGCCGGATACCTGCGCGTCCTTTCCACCCACCCCGAAGACGCCGATGTGCGCGCGGCCTACGTCGACCTCCTGCTCTGGGAGGGGAGCCTCGACGACGCCGAGCGGATCCTCGCGCGGGGGCTCGCGCTCGACCCGGGCGCTCCGCCCCTTCTCGAGCGGGCCGCCCGGCTCGCCTACTGGTCGGGCGACGCGACCGCGGCGCTCCGCCTCGCCGACGCTGCGGAGCGGGCGGCGCCCGACGACGGCGATCTGCGCGCGGAGCGTGACCGGCTCTTCCTCGGAGAGGCGCGCGCGACTGCGCGACTCGACCGCTATCCGTCGCCCTACCAGGATCTGGCGACGGTGGGGGCGCAGGTGCTCCAGCGGATACGGCGCTTCGATCTCTATGGCGGCGCCGAGATGGTCGCGCGCCTGGGCCAGCCCAGCGTGGTCGACGCTCACTATCCGGTCGGGCTCGCCTTTCACCCGTCGACCGGCGTCACGTTCGGGGGCGAGATCGAGCCGGGGGCGCCGGCCCGGGCCATTGCGGACGTGGCGCTCAAGGTCTGGGCGCAGGCGCCGCTCACGCATCGATTCGACGCGTCCCTGGCCTATCAGTTCTGGCACTTTTCGGCCGGCCCCGAGCTCGTTCACATCTTCAACCCGGCCCTCGGCGTGGCCCTCCCCGACGACCTTCGTCTCGAGCTCCGCGCCTGGCTGTCAGCGGCCACGTTGTTGACGCAGCCGACGCAGGCGACGCAGCCATCGGGAGCGAGCTCCACCGGTGTCACCGGAGCGGCCGGATTTCAGCTGTCATGGCGCGCGTCGGCTCGGCTGGATCTCGGCTTCGCTTGCACGTACGGCGCCGAGCTCGATCAGAACCCCGCGCTGCTCCAGCTTCTCGCGTACCGGGCGCTCGTCGTCAACGCGTACGCCGATCGCCTCTTCAGCCGCAGCTGGGGCTTGCGTCCGACGCTCGGGATCGATCGACGGGAGGCCCCCGGCGGGACCGCGCTCTGGGTCCCGTCGGTCGAGGTGAGCGCCTACACGCGGTGGTGAGCGCTCAGCGTTCGAGCCGAGCGCGCGACGAGAGCAGCCGGGAGACGATCGGCGCATAGAAGCCCCAGAAGAACGACTCGTCGCGCCCGCCGCCGCCGCAGCCGCCGGTAGCGCGCGCCTGCCGGTAACCGAGGAGCCACGCGCGCTCCGGATTGCCCAGCTCCATGGCGTTGTCGACGAAGTCGCCGGCGAAGTAGTAGGCCTCGCCGCGCCTCGTGACGGCCGGGAATCGGAGCCGCAGCCCGTGCCCTTCGAGCTTCGCTTGACCGGCCGCGGTCGTGTGGACGACGTGCTCGTAGAGGACGTCGCTCCCCGCGGCGTCGAGGACGTCGATCCAGTACCAGAACTGGCCGCGCTCCGGAAACCCGAACTCGGCGCCCGTCGAGGTGCGGTCCTGCGTCAACACGTCGCCGTCGAGATCGACCTTCTCGCGCAAGACGACGATGTCGCCGTCTTCGTGCACGAAGACGAGCCCGGCTCCCGTGAGATCGAACGGGGCGCCGTAAACCCGCTCGTATGTTGCGCCGACCCACCGCGGGACCTCGTTCGCGTCCTGCAGATCCGGCCAGTAGCGCGCGACCCATCGCGTCCACCGCACGCCGAAGAGCTGTTCGAGGCGCGACCGCGCGGCCGCGCTCGTCGGCGAGGCGAAGGTGTTGAACTCGGCGAGCACCATCCCGCCTTTCGCCGCGAAGGCCTCGATGGCGAAGGCCTCGGCGACCGACAGTCCGCCGTAGATCTTGGGGCTGCGCTCGAGGGCCGCCTGCTCGCCGGGGTGGGTGTAGTCCCCAGTGTAGGCCCCGTAGGTATCGGCGACGACGAGCACGTCCGCGGTGGCCAGGTCCTCGGGGGTAAGGTCACGACCGGTCTTCGTCGCCGGATCGAAGCCAAGGTAGTCGCGCGCGGGATCGAGGAAGCCGCCGGTCTTCTGGTGGATCTTGAGCGCGTGCAGTAGCCACGCAATCGCCGCGTGCTCGCGGTAGTTCCGGAAGGGGACCGTCTTGTCGACCAGGACGACGCCGAGCGCGCGCGCGGGCGCGAACCACCACGCGACGTGCGGCGCGACCGCGACGGCGAGCGCGAGTCCGACGAGGGCGCCGATTCGGCCGATTCGAATAATGCGCGCGCTCGGTGGCAAGCGAAGGTGGCGTCATCCTATCTGCGAAGAGCGGCCGCCGGGTGTAGTCTCGTACGAGACGATGCCTCGGGCTTCCCAGCGACGGACGGCCGCGTTCGCCGCGTTCGCCGCGTTCCGTCTGCTCGGTCCCGTGTGCGTCCTCGCTGCCGGCGCCGCCGGATGTGCGCGCGACAGCCTGCGGTCGTCGCACGGGGAGTCTGCGGGTCACGGGATCGCGGCGACGCCGCCCTCGCCGCCAAGCGGCGTCACGACCGGCGCGGAGTCGTCGTCGTCGGCGACCGTCGTCCCCAACCCCGCCGCGCCGACCGCTCGCTTCGGCGGCCGCGAGATCGAGACGGCGTGCAACGGCCTCGACGACGACGGAGACGGCCTCGTCGACGCGCTGCTTCCCGTGGAACCCAACGCCTGCTCGACCGCGCTCAAGGGCGCGTGCTCGCGCGGGTTCGCGGCGTGCGAAGACGGCCGCCGCGTGTGCCTCGGACCGGCGCCGATGCCCGAGGTCTTCGACGGGGTCGACAACGACTGCAACGGCGTGATCGACGACGTGCCGGCCGCGGTCGTCCGGCCGCGCGCCCTCGTGCTGGCTCCGCGCTACGCCTGGCTCGACGCGGCGCCGGACATCGCCGACGTGACGTTCGCGCTCGGGCAGGCGGGCATCCCCTTCGACTCGCAAGCCCCCGGCACGGACTGGTCTTCGGCGCTGGCCACGCTCGGCCGGTATTCGCTCGCGGTCGTGCCGGGATACCTCGTCGGCGACGGCTTGAGCGCGCGCGCGCGGGAGGCGCTCGAGACCTTCGCGCGCAAGGGCGGCGTCGTCGCCATCTTCAAGCCGGTGGGAACGCCCGACGAGCCGCAAGCGTGGAAGCTCGCCGGGCTGCGCTCCTCGACGCGGAAACGCGACGTGCTCGAGCTGCGCTTCGACGGAGCGCGCCCGCCGGCGGTCACCGACCTCGACAGCCCCGAGGAGCGGCGCGTGCCGGTCAACGAAGTGGTCGCGGCAGGGCAGGCCGTCGGCGTCGAGGTCTACGCCCTCGATCCCGATCCCGCCGAGAAGATGGACGTCGTCGCCCACGGCGTCTCTTCCGCCGAGTCGCGACCGGCCATCACCCGCAGAGCGCTCGGCAGCGGAGCGATCTACGCGTTCGGCCACGACCTCTCGACGTACGCCCGCCAGCGCTGCTACGTGAACTGCTTCGAGCCCGCCGGCGACCTGCTGCGGCTCGTGCTCGAAGGGATGTTCCGCGAGAGCGCCGCGGGGCACGTCGTCCTCAAGCACACCGTGCCCGGCGAGGCGTCTTCGATGCTCATCGTCACGCACGACATCGACGCGCCCGACGCCGACAACGAAGGGCCGTGGGGCCCACCGGGAGCGCTTCAGGTGGCGGCGCTCGAGCTGGCGCGCGGCGTTCGCGCCACCTTCAACGTCACGACCGACTACGTCAGCGGCTACTACAACGAGGCGACGATGCGCCAGCTGTGCGCGCTCGGCCTCTGCCCCCTCGGCGCGCACTCGGTCACGCACACCGCGGGCTTCGCGGGCCTCCCGCTCGGGACGTGCACCGAGACGCGCGCGACGTACACCTCGGCGAAGTCGGTATGCGGCGAGATCCGCGTCTCTCGCGATCTCCTGCAGGCGCTCATGGGGCGGCCGCCGCGCGTCTGGCGCTCGCCGTACCTCGTGTTGCCTCCGCACCTCTTCGAAGAGCTGGCGAAGAACGGGTTCTCCTACGACTCGGGGTTCGGGGTCGGCGACTTGCCGTACAACCTTCCGATCGATCTCGAGACGGTGGGCTTTCACCAGGATCGCTACGAGCACGCTCCGATCGTCGAATTTCCCATCGCCCTCGAAGACGGGCGCGCCGAGAGGGTCGGCGACGCGACGAGCCGGGTCGAGCTCAGCGACTCGACCCGCGCGCGCTTCGAGACCCTGTGGGACTACACCGCGCTGCGGAACGTCCAGAACCGGAGCTACACGACCCTGCTCTTGCACCCGTCGCGAGGGCGAGACATGCCGCCCGAGAACCTGAGGCGCAAGCTCGAGATCCTCGACGCGTTCGAAGGCCGCGCCCTCGCGCTCGATCTCGTCGCGCGCCCGCTCGAAGAGGCCGGCGATTTCTGGCGCGCACGGCTCGGAGTGCAGCTCGACGCGACGTACGGCGCGACGGGCTACGCCGGGACCCTCGTCGTAGGCAAGCTGCCCGTGACCGGCCTCACCCTCGAGTTCGGCGACGCCGTCCGCGAGTTCACCTGCGCGGCCTGCGGTCGGGCGGCGCTCCACGGAAAGCGCGTGGTCCTCGCCGACATGCTGCCGGCGGGCACCCGGGCGTCGTTCGTCGCCTCCGTCCGGTGAGGGGCCTCCGTGCGCGCCCGCGCTCGCCCTCCCTCTCGCTCTCGCCTTAGGACAGGAGGCGATACGAGACGGCACGCCTCTCGGCGCCCGTGAGGGGCCAGGCGTAGGCGTGGTCGCTTTCGAGCGTGGCGCGCGGGTGCGCTGGCGGTCCGTCCTTCGCGAGGAGCACCCAGACGACGCCGCCGGGCGCCGCGAGCGTCGTGGCGAGCTCGAGCCAGGCGGGAGGCGCCAGCGTGGCGCGCGAGATCGCGACGTCCCAGGCGCGCCGGCCCGTCAGCGCCTCGCCGCGGCCTCGCTCGATGGCCACGTCGGCGCGGTTCAGGGCTCCGACGACCGTACGGAGGAAGCTCGTTCGCTTCGCCAGCGGCTCGACGAGCGTCACGCGCAGGTCGTCGCGCAAGAGCGCCAGCGCGAGCCCCGGAGCGCCGGCGCCGGCGCCCACGTCAACGACGCGCGCCCCCTCCGGAATGTGCGGCGCGAGCACGAGCGCGTCGGCCACCATCAGGTCGACGAGCTCGTCGTCGGTCCGCGCCGCGGTCAGGTCGATGCGCGCGTTCCACTCCTTGAGGCGTTCGAGCCAGACGCCGAGCGCGTCGCGCACCGGGTCGGTCAGGTCGGCGCCCAGCGCCGCCGCCGCGCGCGCGATCGAGGGTCCGAGCTTGGCGACCATCCAGCCGCAGTGGTACCTCTCCCGCCGGGCCGCCGCGAGCCCGAACACCATGGCCGGACTCAGCCCCAACAAACCGCCCGCGCATGCGTCCGCGGAAGACCTCGATCTCGCGCCGCTCGACGCGCTCGTCGCGCGCGCGTTCGCCAGGGCGTCGCGGGTGGGCGCGTGGCAGCCGATGGCCGGCGGCGCCTCGACCCGGCGCTACGTTCGCGCCCATCTGTCGGGCGGCTCGGCCCCCTCGGTCGTGGGGATGTTCGTGCCCGACGGGGCGAAGCCCGAGGAGATCGCTCAATCAGGCGCGACGGCGGCGCGGTGGCCGTTCCTCGAGGTGCGCGACCTCCTCGCTTCGCGCGGCGTCGACGTGCCGGCGGTTCATGCCGAAGACACGGCCCGGGGCTGGGTGCTCCTCGAAGACCTCGGCGACGAGACGCTCGCCGTCTTCCTCGCGGCGCACCCCGAGCGCAAAGAAGAGCTCTACGTCGGCGCGGTCGGCGATCTGGCGCGCGCGCAGCAGGCGCTGTCGACGCTGCCGGCGGGCAGCGTCGTGGCGAAGCGCGCGTTCGACGAGGAGCTCGTTCACTGGGAGATCCAGCACTTTCGCGAGTGGGCCCTCGACGCGCGGGGGACGACGCTGTCGCCCGAAGATCGTGCCATGTTTGACGGCATCGCGCAGCGCCTCGCCCGCCGCATCGCGGGCGGTCCGCGCGTCTTCGTGCACCGCGACTACCAGTCGCGCAACCTCATGGTGCGCCGCGCGCCGCCTGGCTCGGCCGGCGGGGTGTGGCGCTCGCTTGCGTGGATCGACTTCCAGGATGCCCTGCTCGGCCCGCGCGTCTACGACCTCGTGGCGCTCTTGAACGACAGCTACCAGACCTTCGATCGCGCGTTCATCGAGGCCCGGCTCGACGAGTACGCGCGCGCAGCGGGCCTCGACGTGGCGTCGCGCGGCGAGCTCGGTCGCGACTTCGATCGCGTGACCGTGCAGCGCAAGCTCAAGGACGCGGGGCGCTTCGTCTTCATCGACCGCGTGAAGAAGAACCCGTCGTTCCTGAAGTTCGTCGAGCCGACGATCGCGAAGGTGCGCGCGAGCCTGGCCCGCCTGAGCGACGAAGAAGACATGAACGCGCTCTCCAACCTCCTCGCGCGCGTGCTCCGCGGATAACGCATTGCCGAGCCCCCGCGCCGCCCGCCCCGCCGACACGCCTGCCTCGCACGTGCGAGTCCGGCTCTCGCCCGACGGCCTCGATCTCGGCGGCGGCGAGGTGCTCCCGCTGTGGGCCGGCGCCATGCACTACTGGCATCACGTTCCGGCCGACTGGCGTCCGGGACTGCAGGCCATGCGCGACATGGGCCTGCGCCTCGTCGACATCTACGTGCCCTGGGGCGTCCATGAAACGGCGCCGGGCGCGTTCGACTTCGGCGCGCGAAACCCGTCCCTCGACGTGGCCGGGTTCCTCGCGATCGCGCACGAGATCGGGCTGCGCTGCGTCTTTCGGCCCGGTCCGCACATCAACGCCGAGCTCACCTACTTCGGGCTGCCCGAGCGCATCGTCTGGGACGCGAAGTGCCAGGCCCGGACGCCGGGGGGCCACCCGGTCATTCTGCCGATCGTCCCGGTGGCATTCCCGGTGCCGAGCTACGCGAGCGACGCGTTCATCGAAGAGACGGCGCGCTGGTACCGCGCGGTCGGTGAGCAGGTCTCCCATCTCCGCTGGCCCGAGGGGCCCATCGTGCTGGTGCAGGTCGACAACGAGGGCGCGCTCTACTTCCGCGACGGCCAGTACGATCAGGACTACCACCCGGACGCGGTGCAGGCGTTCCGCGAGTTCTTGCGCGAGAAGTACCACGACAGCGCGCACGACCTGCGCGCGGCCTGGGCCGACGAGTCGGTCGCCTTCGCGACCGCTCCGCCGCCGAAGCGGTTCGACGCGCGCGAGACGCGGCAGCTCGCGCGCCACGTCGACTGGGCCGAGTTCCACGAAGAGCTCCTCTCGACGGGCATGGAGCGAATGGCGGCCGCGCTCGTCGACGCGAAGCTCGACGGCGTCCCCACGACGCACAACCTGCCGCTCGGCGAGAGCGCGACGCCGCTCAACCCCGCCCGCATGACGGCGATCGATCTCATCGGCCTCGACTACTACCACCGCGCGAACCCCACCGAGCACTGGACCATCCTCAGGCGCACGACCGAGCTCGCGTGCCGTTGCGAGGGTCGCTCGCGGCCGGCGTTCGGCGCCGAAGTGGGCGCGGGCTTCCCGCCGTTCTTCGCTCCCCTCGACGAGCACGACTCGATGTACGCGCTCACGTGCGCGATGGCGTACGGCCTCCGCGGCTTCAACCTGTACATGGCGGTCGAGCGCGACCGCTGGATCGGCGCGCCCATCGATCCGCACGGCCGGCCCCGCCCGATGGCCGCCTCGTACGCGCGCTTGCTCGCGGCGCTCGACCGCACGGCGTTCCACACGCTACGCCGTCGCGCGCCGGTTCGCCTGGTCGTGCCGCGCGCGCTCCGTCGCCTCGCGCGCGTGACGCACGCGTTCGGGCCGCTCACGCCCGCGCTCTTCCACGTCGCGGGGGCCGGCTGGCGCGAGAGCGTCCTCGAGCGCGACTTCGGTCTCGACGCGCCGCCGGTCATCGCCGCCGAGGCCTACCTGCGCGCGTTCGAGCGCGCCCTCCACGCGCGCGGCGTGCCCTTCGCCTACGCCGGCGGCGAGACCGTCGAGCACTCCACCGTCGGAGCCCGGTGGATCGTCTGCGCGAGCGCGGGCGGCCTCAAGCCGCACCTCGTCGACAGCCTGCTCGCGGTGCGGGAGCACGGCGTCATCGTGACGATGGGTCCGCGAGCGCCGGAGCTCGACGGCAACATGCGCCCCCTCGAGCGCCCGGTCGACGTCACCGGGATCGAGATCGAGCCGCTCGACGACCTCGCCCGCGCCGATGTCCTCGTCGCCCGCCGGATCGACGAGCTCTCCCTTCCCACCTGGCCGACCGATCCCATCGACGCGCACGTGACGGTCCATGAAGATGCGTCCGGCGCGCCGCGCGTCGTCTTCGTGATGAACCCCACCGACCGCGATCTCGTCGTCCGCCTGTCGCTCGCGGGCATCTCCGTGCTCGTCGACGCGCTCGAGCCCGCGGGGGGACCGGGGGGGGGCCGGGGGGGATACCGCCCGCGCGTCGCCCGGGACCGGGGGGCGTTCGAGGTCACGGTTCCCGCGCGCACCGTCCGGATCATGACCGTCGAGAGCTGACCTGAGGCCGACGGAGCCACCATGCTCTTCGCGAGCCCCCTCTACGGCGCCTTCCTCGTCGCGACCTGGGCGATCTTCTGGCTGCTCCCCTCGCGAGTCGATCGACGACGGGTCGCGCGCCCGCTGTTTCTCGTAGCGGCGAGCTACGGCTTCTACTTCTACGGGACGTGGGACGCGGCGCGCGACGAGGCCGTGCCGCTCGCCGCGCCGTGGTGGGCGGCGCTCTGCCTCGCCGTCATCTTCGTCGGCAGCACGCTCGATTTCTTCATCGGCCGGGCCCTCGCGCGCATCGAGCACCGGGCCGCGCGCAACGCGCTGCTCCTGGTGTCGATCGCGTACTACCTGGGCGTCCTCGCGGTGTTCAAGTACTGGAACTTCGCCGCCGACGCGGTCGCCTCGGCCGCGGCGGCGCTCGGGGCGCACGTCAACGTCACGCGCCTGCGGCTCGTCTTGCCCTTCGGCATCTCGTTCTTCACCTTCGAGACGATGAGCTACACGATCGACGTGTGGCGTCGCGAGCTCGAGCCCGCCCGGCGATACCTCGACTATCTGCTCTTCGTCTCGTTCTTTCCCCACCTCGTCGCGGGGCCCATCGTGCGGCCGTCCCAGATGCTTCCGCAGCTCGCGGCCGAGCCGCGGGTCGACGCCGCGGCGCAGGCCCGCGGCCTCTGGCGCATCGCCGTGGGGCTGGCGAAGAAGATCGTCATCGGCGACTTCCTCGCGCAGGGGATCGTCAACCGCGTCTTCGCGACCCCCGAGCGCTTCACGGCGCTCGAAGTGCTCGTCGCCGTCTACGCGTACGCGATGCAGATCTACGCCGACTTCTCCGGCTACAGCGACGTCGCCGTCGGCAGCGCCGCCCTCTTCGGCTACGTGCTCCCCGAGAACTTCGACGCGCCGTACCTCGCGAGCGATCTCCAGGAGTTCTGGCGGCGCTGGCACATCTCGCTCAGCACGTGGCTCCGAGACTATCTCTACAAGCCGCTCGGCGGCTCGCGCGGGGGTTCGCTGAAGACGTATCGCAATCTGATGATCACCATGGTGCTCGGCGGGTTGTGGCACGGCGCGTCGTGGAACTTCGTCGTGTGGGGCGCGCTCCACGGAGGGGCGCTCGCGGTCACGCGGATCTGGCAACGATCCCGCGCCGTGTTCGCGTTCTCGCAGGGACGCACGCCGATGCTCGCGACGGGCGCGACGCGCGCGCTGGCGACGCTCGCCACCTTCCACTTCGTCTGCTTCGCGTGGATCTTCTTCCGCGCACCGACGTTCGACCACGCGCTCCTGGCCCTCCGTCAGCTCGCGCACGGCGGCTGGACGCTCGAGCACGTGACGCCGAGGGTGGTGCTGGTCGTGGCGGCGGCCGCGGCCTTGCACGTGTCGCCGCGCGCGTGGGAAGGGCGCGCGCGCGAAGCGTTCGTGCGAACGCCGGCGCTCGTGCAGGGGGTCGTGCTCGCCGCCGCTGCAGTCGCCCTTCACCTCGTGGCCGGCGCCAGGCCGGAGCCGTTCGTCTACGGCCAGTTCTGAGGGCAGCGCGGGGAAGGCGCGCTCGGGGCTGATCCATTCCGCGAGGCCGCGTTTGGTGCGCTGCGAAGCCCCGTGGTACGCCCCGCGCTCGCATGCTCTCGCGCCGCGCCGCCGTAGTCTTCGCCCTCGTCGATGTCGTGACCGCGGGCCTCATCGCGCTCGGCGTGTTCGTGGGCCTGCCGTCGCGCTGGGCGCCCGTCGACTTCGCCGCCATCGCGCTCGTGCTGCTGGATCTCGCGTCGGGCGTCGGTCTCCTCGCGGCAAAACCGTGGGCGGCACGCCTCGCCCTCTGGGCCTCGGGGGTCGCGCTCGGCGTGGGGCTTTGGCTGATCACCATTCTTGCCGTCACCGCGGGCTGGCTGAGCGGCGTCTACGGGCCCGTCGGCCTCGGGGGCTCGGTCATTCTCGCGCTCGTCGCGGCCCTCGTGCTCCCGTATCTGGTCGTCGTTCCCGTCGTCCGGCTGGTGTGGCTGCGCGAGGCCCGGCGGTGATCGCCCGGGCGGTCGGCCGCGATCCCCTGGCGCGAGCGCTCGCGGTCTGGGCCCTGGTGACGCTGGTCGCGGCCCTCGGCGTGAGGCAATCGTTCGCGCTCGGCGCGACCGGTTCGGCTGGCGCTCCGAGCGCGCCGCGCACGATCGTCGCCAGCGTGTGGAGCGCCGGTCGTCTGGTGGCGCGCGGCGCGCTCGCGCAGCCCGGCGAACACGACGCGCGCCTCGACGCCGCCCTCGACGCCGATCCGAAGGCGACGCTCGTCTACGAGACCGTGGTCGGTGAGGGCCCGGTGCTCGTGCGCCCGCAAGCCTTGCTCGCGCTGTCGCTCGTGCCCGGTCGCGACGGGCTGGCCGTCACGAGCGGGCAGCGCACGGAGTACCTGACGCCCGACGAGATGCTCTCGCGGCAGGCGTACGACAAGGGCATCGAGCTCGCGAGCCTCGGGTTCAAGACGGGCGTCGACGTCACGCTCGTGCTCGCGATCCTCGCCGACCGGTTCGCGACGACCGTGCCCGATCTCCTCGATCACGCGCGCTTCCGCCGCGTTCGGGTCGTTCGCTCGGTGCCGGCCGAGCCGCCCGCGCGCGTCGTCACGGCGGAGACCCTCACTCGCGACGACGTCCGCGAGGCGGCGATCGCGGCGGCGCGCTTTCTGGCGCGAGGCGTCGACGAGCGCGGCCGCTTTCGCTACCTCATCGACGCCCCCACGAACACCACGCTGCCCGGGTACGACTGGCCTCGCCACGCGGGGGCGACGTACTTTCTCGCGCAGGCGGCCGACCTGTCGCGCGACCCGCCCCTCGGCGTGGCCGCGCTGCGCGCCGCGGCCTTCCTGCGCGACCACGCGATGGTCGATTGCGGCGAGCACAAATGCGTGGGCGAGGGGCGCCTGGTCGACGTGGGGTCCACGGCCCTCTCGGTGATCGCGCTCGCCGAGATCGCGCGGACCCAGCTCGACCCGACCTACGCGGAGGTCGTGGCGCCGCTGGCTGCGTTCCTTCGCTCGCAGCAGCGCCCCGACGGCGACTTCATGCACGAGTACGACCGGCGGGGGCAGCAGCCAATCGACGTGCAGCTTCTCTACTACACGGGCGAGGCCGCGCTCGCGCTCTCGCGCGCGGCGTCGCTGCTCGGCGATCCGCGCGACCTCGACGCGGCGAGCCGCGCGCTGGCGCGTCTCGTCGGGCCGGGCTGGAACTTCTTCGGGAGCCGCTACTACTTTGGTGAAGAGCACTGGACCTGCCAGGCCATGGACGATCTGTGGGATCGTGCGCCCGATCCGCGCGCGCTCGACTTCTGCCTCCGGTGGCAGGCCTACGACCGCAAGCTGCAGTACGGGCCCGGCGAGACGCCCTACGACGCCGACGGCGCCTACGGCTTCGGTCCGGTGGTGACACCGCGGCTGACCCCCGTGGGCAGCCGGGCCGAGGCGGGCCTCGCGACGCTCGCCGCCGCGAGGCGCGCTCGCGAGACCACGCCACCCTCCGAGATGGCGGCGCTCGACAACGAGATGCGCCGGTCGCTGGCCGTGCTCCTCCGGCACCAGTTCCGCCCGGGCCCGCGACACCTGTTCGCGGATCCAGCGGCCGTCGATGGCGCGATGCCCGCGAGCGAAGTCGACTGGCAGCTTCGCATCGACTTCGCGCAGCACACGGGCAGCGCGTGGATCCGCTGGCTCACTTTGCCCTAAATCGGCGCTCACGAACGTGAGCGCTGATTTAGTCAAACCTGGGCGAATAAATCGGGCGAGCGTGATCGAAGATCACGCTCGTCGATTTAGCTCCGCGCCTTGGATTCGACTCCCGCTCGCTCTCGCTCTCGAGCGTGAGCCGACGACCAAGGGGGCCCCAGGCGCACACGCAAGCGATTCCAGCCAAGAAAATGTGGTCGGACGCGTTTGGAAGGGCTAGGTTGATGGAGTCGGAGCCGTGAACGCTGGCTCCGCGGCATCAATGCCCGAATTCCAGGTCCGAAGAGACGTGGTGGGTGCCAGGCGCGAAGGGCGCCGAAGCCCCTCGGCATACATTGCGCAGGCCCGCGGCCTCCGCGAGTTCGTCGGCAGCGACCGCAACTCGCGCGGGCGCCGCGTGGCGAAGCGGCTCGGAGCGCGCTCCGACTTTCTCGAGACGCCCATGTCGAGCCCGCGCGATTTCACCGCGGGCGTGGCCCTCGCCCTCGTCTACCCGCTGTTCCGGTGGTTGAGAAAGGCCGAGGCCCGATCTTTGCTCACCCAATCCGAAAGGAACCCAGGGGCAAGCATGAAGAGAAAGCCGAGCATCAAGAGCCTCGAGAACGTCTCTCTCGAAGAGGCGGTCGCCTACCTCGAGTACGCGAGGGGCGATGAGCTCAATGCGGCGTACGAACTCGCGCTCGACCGCGCGAGGCTCGACGGATCGCACGCGGCGCCCGACGACGCCGAAGTGCACCACGCCCTCTTTCTCATGTGTCGTGCCCGGGGCAAAGCACCTCCGAGCTTCGACGGAATGCGCGTCGAGCTCCGTAGAAGAATCGCCGCCTAGAGCCAGCGCCGGCGTCGCGAAACGGGCCCGTCTCGGCGCTCGCCGTGCTCGGCGTACGGGCGTACGCCTGCGCGCGGCGCCCCGCCGAGACGGACCCGTTTGGCTTAGCCGGCGCCGGCTCTAGCAAAGCTACGCTAGCTACCGTCGTTCGCGACTCGCGCGAGGCGTCAGCGCGCGTTCGAGTCGGTCGGGGGCGTCGGCCTGCCCTGCGGGTTCGAGTGCTCGTGCCAGGCGAAGAACCCGAGCAGGCCGACCATCATGGCGATGCCCAAGACGAGGCCGGCGAGGAGCGCCGTTCTCGGGGACATGGGCGCGGGCGGCGGGAGGCTGTCCATGTCGTCGGCGTCGGTCTTGGGACGCATGACGTACTGGATCTGATCTTCGTCGAGCGTGGCCATGCGGATTCGTCCGAGGCCGCAGACGCCGGCGAGCGCTTGCGCCAGCTCGTCGGCGGTCTGAAAGCGGCGCGTGGGGTCGCGGGAGCACGCCCGCGCGAACCAGGCGTCGAAGCCCTGCGGCACGCGCGGGTTGATCTTCGATGGCGCGGGCATCTGGCTGGCGCAGACTTTGAGCACGATGTCCCCGAGGACGTCGCCTTCGAACGGCAGGCGGCCGGTCATGGCCGCGAACGTGCACGCGCCGAGCGACCAGAGATCGGTCAAGGGCCCCGGCGCGCCACCGACCGTGAGCTGCTCCGGCGCCATGAAGTTCGGTGTGCCGATGACGGTGCCCTCGCGCGTCGGCCCGCCCATGGGCGACGGAGAGCGCCCCGACGGGTCCGCGGGCTCTTCTTCGAACATCTTCGCGATGCCGAAATCGACGAGCTTGACCACGTAGGGCAACCCTTCGATCGGCTCCTCGGTCGTGGCGAGGAAGATGTTGTCGGGCTTGAGATCGCGGTGCACGATCCCCGCCGCGTGCGCTCTCGACAGCGCGCGCGCCGCCTGGGTGATGATCCTCGCGACTTCGGGCGCGGCCAGCGGTCCCCGCGAGATGATGGCGTCCGAGAGCGATACGCCCTCGAGGAACTCCATGACGATGTACGGCAGGCCCTCGGGGCTGACGCCATAGTCGAAGACGTGCACCGCGTGCTTGGTCTTGAGCTTGGCCGCGGCACGCGCCTCGATCTCGAAGCGCGCCCGGGCCTCGACCTGCTCCGAGAACCTGGGCTTGATGAACTTGATCGCGACGCGGGTGCCGAGCGCGACGTGTACTCCCTCCCACACCGTGCCCATGCCGCCGCTCCCGATGGTCCGGAGCACGCGGTATTTCCCGCCGACGATCGCTCCGGCCAGCGAGGGCCCGTCGCTCGCGAGGCTCGTGTCAAGCATGGGAGACCATCGGCCGGCCGGGCCAGCGTAGCGACCGGCGGCGGCGAATGCCAAGGCCCGTTGCTGCGCGGCGGCCGATCGGGCGAGGATGCGCGCCAGAATGCCCCTACCGACCACCTCTTATCGTCCGCATCCTCCGCGTCCTCCGCGTCTGCCCGGTCCGCTTGCGACGTTTGTGTCACCTTCCGCGAGCCTCGCGCGCGCTCTCGCCGCGACGGGCGCCGTTTTGGCGTTCGTGGCCGTGGCCGCGTGCGACAGCCCCTCGGGGGATACGGGCTCCCCGGCGACTCCGGCCGTCAGCGCGGCGCCGCGCGCGCCTCCGCCGCCGCCCGCGCCGGTCGTCGTGCGCGCGCCGGAGATCATCGTCGACCACGCGAACGTCGCCATCGGTGCCGATCACGTGGCGACGGGCGAGCCGGCGTTCGCCGACAAGGTCGCCGCGCTCGTGACGGGCAAGCCCGGAATCGACGGCCAGGGGGTGGACGTCGTCGCCATGCGAAACGCGAAGCCGTCGCAGGTCGCGGGCATCGTCGCGGCGCTCCGCGGGGCCAGGGCGAGCGCCGTGACCCTCAAGACCAACGGGCGCGATGACACGACGCAGAAGGTCGCGCTCGCGTTCGGCCCGACGTTGCCGGACTGCACGGTCGTCGCGTGGATCGCCAAGGACGGCGTGATCGACGTGTGGCCCGCGGGAGGGGGCGCTACGAAGCGGGTGGGGCGCGGGCTCGCCGGCCCCGACATGACCCTCGCGATGGATGCGATTCGCGCGCAATGGGTCGGGTGCGGCGCGCCGAGCATCGCCGTCGGGGCAGACGATGCGATGAGCTGGGGCCTCGTCTTCGACCTGGCCACGTCGGCGCTCCAGGCGCCGGGTTCGCGGGCGAACACCATGACGCTCATCACGACCGCGAACCCTGGAAAGAAGCTGGCCCTTCCGTAGGGGGGGAGAGGGGGGAGAGACCGCAAAGGCGCAGAGGCGCGAAGTTGGAGGGTTCGAGACCGACCGGTTGTCTCGGCCCCGGGATCAGGGTTCGGCGCGTTTCGGTGGCGTCCGGAAGGTGGGGGCGAGCAGCGCGGCGGCGGCGACCGCGGAGACGAGAAGAACGTAGAAGACTGCGTTCCATCCGAACGCGTGGCTGACCCCGCGCGTGATGAACTCCTGCGACACGGCGCCGACCGACCCGAGCCCGTTGATCATCCCGATCGCGAGGGCCGCGGCCTGGCGGCCTCCCAGGTCTTGCGCCGCCGCTCCCGACAGCAGCGCGTCGGGCCCGTAGAGCAGCGCTCCGACGAGCGCCATCACGGTGAAGTTCGCTGCGTGGCTCGACCCGCCGACCTTGGTGTACGCGAAGAGCGCCGCCGCGAGGCCGAGGAGCGACGCGGCGCACAGGACCGATCGCGGCACGCCGCGCAGGCGATCCGAGAGAGCGCCCAGCGCCATCGTTCCGCATACGCCGCCGATCTCGAACGACGTCGAGAAGTAACCGGCCTCGCCTGCGCCGTACTGGAGCACCGTCTCGAGGTAGTAGGGGAGCCAGAAGAGGAGCGAATAGCGAATGAGCTTGATGAAGAAGTAGCTGCCTCCGTACCACCAGACCGTCGCGCTGAGCGCCACCGCGCGGCGCTCGGCCCCGGCGCTTTCGGCGTACTCTCCGGGCCGCGGCGCGCTCGGACCGGGCCGGACGAACACGAAGACCGCGATCGCGACCGCCGCGAGCACGGCCGCTGGACCGAAGTACGCGGCGCGCCAGCCGTAGTGACCGAGGAGCCAGGCGGCGAACGCGGTCGCCGCGATGCCTCCGACCTGATAGCAGGTCGCCCACACGCCCATGACCCGGCCGCGGCTCTCGACCGACGTCCACTCCTGCATCGCCTTCACGTTGCCCGGCCACCCCGTCGACTGCGCGAAGCCGTTGACCGTGGCGGTCACGAGGAAGAGCGCGCCCGCGCTCCAGAGCCCGAACGCGAAGCTCGCGCCCGCCGCTGCGAGCATGCCGAACCCGACCAGCCTGCGCGCGCCGACGCGATCGCCGAGCCACCCGCTCACGTACTGGCCGGCGGCGTACGCGGCGAGGTATGCCGTCTCGACGCCGTAGAGCGCGTGCGTGCCGAGCGCGCGGCCGATCGCCGCCTTGGTCACGCTGAGGTTCTTCCGGCCGAAGTAGTAGGTGGCGTACGAGAGCCACGTGACCGCCCAGACGGTCCATGGTCGGCGCGCGGTCGGCTCGGTCACGCCCGCGAGCATACAGGGGCCCGCGCCTCGGAGGGCCCCGCGGCCTTCGCTTCACTGTCCCGCCACATGCCCGGAACGCGCGCGCCGCGATGCGCTAGAACGCCCGGATGGTCGTGCTGCTGCGTTTCCTGAAGGTGCTCGCGGTCGCCGGGGTCTTCACCGGCAGCATCGGCGCGTTCGTGCCGCGCGATCTTCGCGACCGTCGGCTGTTCGCGTACGCCATCGCGGGTCCGTCGTACGGCCTGGCGTGGCTATGCGGCTTCGGCCTCGTCGCGCAGGAGGAGCAGTCGTTTCTCCAGGGCTGGATCCTCGGCGGTCTCGCGCTCTCGTTCTTCGCGCTCCAGGCCGTGCTCTTCGCGGTCGGCAAGGACGAGAGGCGCGGGCCGGGCGTCGCGATCGCGATTCTCGCGCCGCTCGTCGCGACCGTCGCGCTCATGGTGTGGAAGCCGTGAGCTGCCGGTTTGGCTCCGTTCATCGCGGGCGCGCCCGGCGTGCCGCGAACGGGCGGAGGTGCGCGCGCGCCGAGCGCCGAGCGCCGAGCGCCGATCGTCAGATCGCCTGATTCTTGAAGTTTCGGACGCTCAGCGTGACCATGACGATGCTGATCGCCACGAGCGCGGCCACGTTGGGCCAGAGCTCGAGGGGGCCGGCGTCGCGCAGCACCACCCCGCGCATGATCTCGATCATGTGCGTCGCCGGGAGCACCCGCCCGATCCACCGGAGAACGAACGGCAGCCCGTTCTGCGGAAAGATGTAGCCGCTCAGGAAGATCGAGGGGAGAAGGAACATCTGCGCGATCTGCTGGGCGGCCGCCTGGGTCTGCGCGCGCGTCGAGATGACCAGGCCGATCGACAGGACGGTGAAGAGGTACACGAGCGCCATCGAGAAGAGGAAGACCAGGCTCCCGCGGATAGGGACGCCGAACCCGAAGCGCATGGCGAAGAGGATCATCGACATCTCGAAGAGCCCCACGAAGAGATAGGGCGCTAGCTTGCCCAGCATGAGACCGAGCGGATGGATCGGCGTGACGAGGAGCTGCTCGAGCGTGCCGTTCTCGCGCTCGCGGACGATCGACACCGCCGTGAGCACCATCGCCACGATCTGGAGAAGGATGGCGACGAGCCCGGGAATGATGAAGTTCGCGGTCCGGCCGTCGGGGTTGAAGAGAATGATGGGCTGGACCGAGAGCGCGGGCTCGGGGGCCTTGGCGCCGACCTGGAGCTGCTCGGTCGTCGCCTGGTTGTTCTCGTCGGCAGCGACTCCGTTGACCGAGGCGAGCGCCTGCGCGCTCACGTTCGAGTCGCTCCCGTCGATGAGAACGAGGATCTTCGCGCCGCCGCCGTGGGCACGGGTGTCGTGGAAGTCGGGGGGAATGACGACGCCGATGCGGGCTCGCCCGGACGTGATGTCGTCGCGCCCGGCGCGCGGATCGGGAGTGACGTGCTTGATGGCGAAGGTGTGTGTCGCGCGGAGCTTGTCCATGAGCTCGCGGGCGTAGCGAGTGCCGTCCTGGTCGACGACGACCGTCGGCAGATCCGAGACGGTCTGGTCGATGAACCCGAAGAGAACGAGCTGGAAGATGGGAATCATGAGGGCGATGACCAGGGTCGACCGGTCACGCCGCATGTGGACGAACTCCTTCTGGAAGATCGCCACGAAGGAGTTCCAGAACCCGCCGGTCATCCCGCGTCCGACGCCCCCGGCGCGATCGGCGTCGACACGGCGAGAGGTCTCGACGACGCCGACCCCCCGACCGCCTCTCCACGCGCCGCGGCGGCTTCCTCCGTGAGCGTCACGAACACGTCCTCGAGCGACGGCGCGATCGCGCGGACCACGGCGTTCGGGAAGCCGGCCCGGTGCATCCGCTCGATGATGTCCTCGTCGCGGGTGCCGGCGAGGACCACGGTGTGGATCGCCGTGCCGAAGATCGTGGGACTCTCGCTGAAGTCCTCGCCCTGCATCCAGAGCATCGCGCGCGCGGGCTCTCCGGTCTCGATCTCTACGCGCCGCGTCCCCGCGCGGTTCACCGCCGGCAGCGCCTTCAGCGTCTGCGGCGTACCGCTGACGATCATCTTCGAGAGGTACAGATAGCCGACCTCGCCGCAGCGCTCGGCCTCATCCATGTAGTGCGTGGTCACGAGGAGCGTGATCCCGTCGGCCGCGAGCCGGAACAGGAGATCCCACAGCTCGCGCCGCGCCACCGGATCGATGCCGGCGGTCGGCTCGTCGAGGAAGACGACGCGAGGCTCGTGCATGAGGGCCGTTCCTAGCGCGAGCCGCTGCTTCCACCCCCCCGACAGGAGCCCGGCGCGGCGGTCGACGTAGGGCCCAATGTGCGTGAGATCGATCGCCGCCTGACGTCGCTCGGCGAGCTTCGCGCCCGACAGGCCGTACACCCGCGCGTAGAAATCGAGGTTCTCGCGGACGGTGAGATCGTTGTAGAGCGCGAACTTCTGGCTCATGTACCCGATGCGCCGGCGGATCTGATCGCCCTGCGTGGCCACATCGAGCCCGAGGACCGAGGCCGAGCCCGCAGTGGGAGCCAGGAGGCCGCAGAGGATCCGGATGAGGGTCGACTTGCCCGACCCGTTCGGGCCGAGGAGCCCGTAGATGGTCCCCGGCCGGACCGCGAGGTTCACGCCATCGAGCGCCTTGAACGCGCCGAAGGCCCGGGTGACCCCGCGCACTTCGATGGCGAGCTCGCTCGAAGCCGCGGCTGCGGTCATTTCGGCACGTGGATGAACGCGGCCATGCCCGCCCGGAGCTCGTCGGTCGCGGACGCCGCGGCGCCTGGCGCGGCCTCGCCCCGCCCTTCGCGGAGACCGATCCGCGCCGCGAACACCTGGTCGGCCCGTTCGTCGGCGGTCTGCAGGTTTCGCGGCGAGTATTCGCCGACGCCGTTGATGTGCTCGACGACTCCGCGGAAGGTGCGCGCGGGGAACGAGTCGACGCTGACCGGGACCTCCTGACCGAGCTGGATGCGGCCGATCTGGGTCTCCGGGACGTAGATGCGCACGTAGAGCTGCTCGTCTTCGAGGAGCGTCGCCGCCGTGGCGTTCGGCGCCAGGATGTCGCCCGGCCGGAGGTCGAGCGACTCGACACGGGCGGCGACCGGCGCGCGAATCGTGAGCTCGTCGAGCATGGTCCCGATCTGATCGAGCCTCCCCTTCGCGGCGTCGACCTGGCCCTGCCCGGCGCTGATGTCCTCGACGCGCGACCCCGCGAGGACCAGCTTCGCGCTCGCCCGCGCCTCGGAAGCGCGAGCCTGCGCCTGCGCGATGTCTTCGCGCCGCGACCCGTTCTTCAGCTCGTCGAGCACCTGGGCGGCGGCTTCGCGCTGCGCGATGGCCCCCTCGAGCGCGGTGTTCGCGTCGTCGAGCTCCGATTGCGAGATCGCTCCCGTGGCCATGAGCTTCCGCGCGCGATCGTCGTCGAGCTTCGCCTTGTCGGCCGTGACCTGCGCCGCCACGAGGCGCGCGCTGGCCTCGGCGATCTCCTCGCTGCGCGCCCCGGTCTTCGTCTCTTCGAGCGCCGCCACCGCGGTCTGCGCGCGCGCCCTGGCCTGGTCAATCTCCTCCGGCCGCGCGCCGCGCACGAGCTTGTCGAGGTTCGCCTGCGCCTCCGCGAGCTGTCCTTGCGCCATCAGTCGCTGCGCCTCGAGGTCCCCCGGCTCGAGGATCAAGAGCCGCGCTCCCGCGGGCACGCGCTGACCTTCACGCGCCAGGACCTCCTTGATCCGGCCCCCCACGCGTGACCCGACGGCGATCGTCCGCGCCTCCACGGTGCCGCTCCACTCGTACGGCCTCCGACCCTCCCAGACGCGGTAGCCGCCGTAAGCCAGCGCGGCCGCCACGGCCACGGCGAGCAACACGAAGGGGCGCGCCGACGGTCGAGGGCCGGTCTTCTCGGCGGAGGGGGCGGTGATGGGGGCCGTCGCGGTCACGTTGCCTCGGGAGCCGATTTCGCGGGGAGCGCGGAAGGGTGTGAGCCCATCGTAGATGCAACCGGGGTCGCGACGGTTCCCTATCGCCGGGAAACGGCGAGCCGTTGCGAGCGCTTCCCGGCACTAACGATCCGTGAAGGCTGGCCCCACCGCCGAATCCTCGAGACCGGCCCGCGCCGTCGGCCTCATCTACGCGCTCCTGGCCGCGCTTGCGGTCTCGGCCGCATGGGGTGGCTGCGCGATCAAGGGATCCTCCGCCCCACCGGGCGGCGCCGACAACGGTCAGACGTTCACCCCCAACGGCGACGACGGCGGCGCCCCGACTTTCATGGGCGACTGCGCGGGGATCCTGCAGAGCATCCGCATCTCGCCGGCCTCCGTCACCGCGCAGGTGACGTATCCGGAGACGCCCCAGCCGGTGACCTTCACCGCCGAGGGGACGTTCGCGGGCGGGCAGACGACGGACGTGACCGGGTGCGTCGCGTGGAATGCCAGCCCCGGCCTCGGCAGCATTGCGGGCGGGACCTTCAAGCCCGCGGGCGGCGGCGTGTTCACCGTGACCGCGACCAACGGCTCCGTCGTGGCCACGGCGACGCTGGCGGTCAAGGTCACCGGCGTCGCCAACCAGGGCGGCATCGACACCGCGAAGCTCGGCGGCACCCCGGGCGGCTCGGCGCCCGCGATCGCCTATCCCCTCGACGGCGCCCTCTTCCCTTACCACTTTGGCGATCTCGCCTTTCAGGTCGTGCCGACCTCGCCCGCGCAGACGATCGCGCGCGTGAACTTCGCGGGCGACGCCATCGATCTCGACGTGTACGCGCCGTGCACGCCCATCCCGTCGGCTGCGGTCGCCGGCGCGTGCTCGATCGCGCTGCCCGCGGACCTCGAGGCCGACCTCGCGGGCGCCAGCGCCGCGCCGAACCTGCACGAGACGGTGCGCCTCGCCGCGCCCGACGGCTCGAACCTCGCGGAGAGCGCGCCCATCGATGCGCGCTGGTCTTCGACGCCGCTCTCGGGGACCGTCTACTACTGGAGCTCGCCCCCGCAGGGGAACACCGGCGCGAGCGAGATCGTGCGCATGAACCTGACCGCGGCGGGCACCCCGCCCGAGGTCTACTACACGAACCTCGACGCCGTGCCTTACGCGCCGCCGCTCAGCGGCGGCTGGGCCTGCGTCGGGTGCCACGCGATCTCGCGCGACGGCTCGAAGATGGGCATCACGGTCGCCGGCTCGTCGATCAACGCGAACGGCGACGGCTACGGATCGCTCTTCGCCCTGCTCGACGTCGCGAAGAAGATGCCCACCGCGACGCGGATCACCGAGGCCGGCGGCCAGCAGCTCCTGAACGCCGGGTTCGCGACGCTCAGCACGTTCGCGCCCGACGGCAACAGCATGGTGCAGGAACTCCAGGGTCAGCTCTACCTCCGCGCCGCGGACGCGACGCTCGCCTCGCAGGGTCCCTTGTTCCCGACGATGACCGAGCGCCTCACGCAGCCGGCGTGGTCGCCCACGGGCGATCGCATCGCCTTCGCGAGCTGGGTTCCGTCGCTGAACATCCCGCACGCCTACGACTCGAAAGATCTCAACGGCAACGAGACGCCGAACGCCCAGATCTGGACCGCGCCCGTCAACGGAAGCGCCGCGGGCACGCCGTCGCTCCTCGTTCCGCGCGTTCCGAACGCCACCGAGTACTACCCCGCCATCTCCGACGACAGCGCGCTCGTGGTCTTCAACGAGTCCTCGTGCGCGGGGCCCCAGTCGCCCGGCGCCGACGGCTACGGCCAGAGCCCGTGCGACAGCTACGACGATCCCTCCGCGCGCCTGCGACTCGTCGCGGCCGGCGGCGGCACACCTGTGGAGCTCGATCGCGCGAGCGGTCGCACCAGCGGGTGGCCGACCGCCGACACCTGGACGAACTCGTGGCCTCGCTTCGCGCCCAGCCACGGGACCTTCCGGGGCAAGAATCTCTACTGGGTCGCCTTCTCGTCGCGCCGCGCCTACGGTGCGACGCTCGCAGGCTCGGCGAACGGTTCGACGCCGCCCCAGCTCTGGTTCGCCGCCGTCACCGTCGACGCGAGCGGAGCGCTGACGGGCGATCCGAGCTTCGCGCCGGCGTGGCTTCCGAAGCAGAACAGCGCCACGCCCGAGATCCTCGCCGACGGGGGTCTCGCGCAGACGCTCGGCGGCTCGGGCACGCCGACCGGGAACCATATTCCGCAGTGGGTCGTGCAGTACGTGCCCTACGTGCCGCCGCCGCCGCCGAAGTGACGCGGCTCCGAGCGGGACATCGCGATCAGGGCGCGGCACGGTCCGCCCGGGTCGGTCGGGCGATCCGCGCGATGAATCCCTCGGGTTCTCCGATTGGCACGAGGGGTGCTCTTCGCGCTTCTGCGCGGAGTGTTGGCCGCGAGGAGGGCTCCATGACGGCGAGAGCGATCGGGTGGCTGGCGGGATTGCTTGCCTTTGCTGTGGTCGGTTCGGTACGAGCGCAGGAGTGTCCGACCGCCCAGATCGGGCAGGCGTGCAGCGGCGGCACGTGCCTCCAGGCGACGTGCTCCAACACCGACGTCGACGGATCGACAACGACCGGCAGCTGCGGCGCCTGCGTCGAGCTCGAACCGAATTACTGCCCTCCCGAGACGGCCGGACAGCCGTGCGGCGACGCCGGAGGTGTTTGCGACGTGGTCGGAGCGGGAGGAGGAGGGGGCTCGACCACGGGCGCCGGGCCCTCGTCCATGATCTCCTATTCGCTGGGGGTCTGCGTGATCCAGAGCGACGCATCGGTGGCGGCAGCCGACGACGCCGCCACGCGTGAAGGCATCGGCGACGACGCGAGCGGGACGCTCGGGGCGAGTGACGAGGACGCGGCCGCGCACTCGAAGGCTACGACCGACACGACATCGTCGGGTTGCGCGATCGCTTCGCGAGACACCGGCGGGCTCGAGCCCCTGGCCCTGTTCGGCGTCGCCGCGGCGCTTCTTCGACGGAGAACGAAATCGGGCGTGCGGCGGGCTGGATAAAGCCGAGACGAGAGGCCCGGTGAGCCCGGTGATGGCGGGCGGATCCGTACGCGCGCAGGCGTCGGAATTCGGATAAGACTCCGGAGCATGAATCGTACGGTCATCGGGTCGGGGGTCGCGATCGCCGTCGTCGCCATAGCGGCCGCCTGCGGGGCCCCACAGGCTGGGCCCGTCACGAACGAGCCGCCCGCCGCGAGCGCGATCGCTCCGGCGACGTCGAGCGTGACGGCGAGCTCCTCGACGACGCCGGTGGGCTCGGCGATGTCGCCGGACAACAGCGACGCCGGAGCGGCGAGTCCAGCGCGCCTGACGAGCCAGTCGGTCCCGCTGCCGGGCGTAGAGGGCGCGGCGTCGCTGGACTTCATCACCTACGAGCGCGCGAACGCACGGATCTGGGTGCCGGTGGGCACGACCGGGAGCGTGGACGTGTTCGACACGGCCCATGGCAGCTTCACGCGGGTCGACGGGTTCGCGACCGCCGAGAAGGAGATGCACGGCAAGAAGCGAACGATGGGTCCCAGCGCGGCCGCGATCGGCGAAGGGGTCGTCTACGTCGGCAACCGGGGCTCCAGCGAGATCTGCCCCGTCGACACGAAGACGCTGAAGCCGGGCCCCTGTATCAAGCTGTCGTCGCCGCCCGACTGCGTCGCCTACGTCGCGTCGGCGCGCGAAGTCTGGGTCACGACGCCGAAGGACCAGACGTTGACGATCCTCGACGCGTCGAAGCCGGCGTCGCTCAAGGCAAAGACCGTCGTGAAGACGGACGGCGCACCCGAGGGCTACGCGCTCGACGAGGGCCATGGCCTCTTCTTCACGAACCTCGAAGACAAGGGCGGGACCCTGGCCATCGACGTCAAGACGCGCAAGGTGAAGGCGACGTGGAACGCCGGATGCGGCGCCGACGGACCTCGCGGGGTCGCGTTCGACGCGGCGCACGATTTCGTCGTCGTCGCCTGCACCGACCACCTTCAGGTTCTCGACGCGGGGCACGACGGAGCTCCGCTCGGCAAGCTCGATACGGGAGCAGGCGTCGACAACCTCGATGTCGTCGACGGAACGGCCTACGTGGCCGCCGGGAAGGCCGCCCGGCTCACGACAGCGAAGATCGACGACAAGGGTCAGCTCGCGATCGTCGCGACCGGCGAGACCCCGGAGGGGGCGCGCAACGCGGTCGCCGACGACCGCGGCAACGTGTACGTCGCCGACTCGCAGACCGCCCGTCTCTTCGTCTTCGCTCCGCCACCAGCTCGATGACCACGATCAGAGTCGCGTGAAACCGTATCGGTCGACGAGGAGGCGGTCGTACCCGGAGACGTGCGCGCGGCCCATGACGACGACCGCGGCCCTCGCGGCCGGATGGTCCTCGAGCATTCGCACGGTGCCCGCCGCCATCTGCTCGTCGCGAAGGGTCAAGATCCCGAGGAAGGGATGAATCAGCCAGCTCCAGTGGTACCGTCGGAGGAGGATTCCCGGCGCGAGCGCGAGCATGTGCACCTGGAACGCGAAGGCGAGGAGCGTGATCACCGCCGCGAGAGCGGGCGCGATCACGACGAGGAGAGGCGCCGACCACGCGAGGAGAGCGACGACGAAGAACGCGGTCATGTAGAGAGAGGCCACATGCAAGCCGAGCGGCACGTGCTTCGCGCGTTCGAGCTCTACGGTGTGACCGGACGGGAGCTGCTTCGCTTCGGTGATCGTGCTCCCCTTGATCGCGCCAAACGACAGCGCGCGAAGCAAGGTCCGCGGCGCAGTGATCACGACGCCGAGGGCGCGACCGCCGATGACCCGTTTTCGCTGGAAGGTCTCGACACCGCGCAGCTCGAATTGGCTCACGACGTCTTTGCCAATCTCGGCCGCCTTCGCGAGCTTCAGATGGGCCTCACCGAGCACCACGACCAGGCGGCCATCGGGGGCGCACAAGATGCGCACGGCGTAGCTGAGCGGCTCGGCGCGGGCGCGCTCGAGCGCACGACGCGCGCCTTCGGGAAGCTCCTCCACTCCCGCGCAGCATAGCGCATCGATCCGGCTCGGGGGGCGACGGCCGCGGCATCATCAAGCAGGCCCTCATTCAGCCGAACGCCACCCACGAGGACATTCGCGAGGCGAGCCCCCTGTGCCCGGGCTACCCCAACTTCGGCAAAGGGACGCTGGTCGATCTCGCGGCTGCGGAGCGCGACGGCATCGAGGTGAAGATCACCGAGCGCGAGGACGGGGCACTCAAGTGGGAGATTTTGCCTAAAGCTAATCGACCCGGCGGCCCGGGCCGAAGACGTTACTGACACGTATCCAACCAGAGTCCCGCCTCGGTCTGGCAACCCGACGGGGGTGGGCTGACGCTGTAGACGGTGCCGAGCTGCGCAGGTTCAGCGGTGAAACCGAGGCTCATGGAGAGCGCGTCGCACTTCGCCATCGTGTTGTCGGAGCTCTGGACACGCGCGATGTCTTGCAACGAGCAGACGTACGTCTTTATGGCTTGGTAGAGCGACGCCGCCTGCGGATCGGTTCCGCACAGGTAGGACCCGTCGACGTTCGCGTTCGGAAGCGTCGCGAGGTTGCTGAGAAGTTGCGCGCTCTCCCAGCGACCTGAGATCGAGCCGTTCGTGATCCCCCAGAGCTTCTGGCCTCCCGCCGTCTGCAGTGGCTGCAGCGTGCCTGAGATGACGGCGTCGTTCAGTTTCATCAGCGCCCCGCCGATGTTCGCGCGGTAACCGAACGTGAGCGGCAGCGTGGCGGACGGTCGCGACACCAGCACGCCATTGGCGACATAGGCGCCGTCGTCGACGTAGATGGGCTGGCACGCAGTCGTGCTGTTGCACTGGGTGCCATCCGGGACCGTCTCGCCCCTCTGCGTCGTCGCAAGGTAGTGCGTGTCGACGGTCCAGAGGTCCGTCCCGTCGTGCCGAGGCGTCACGGTTCCGCCGTCCTGGACGCCGACCAGCCCGTTCGACACATAGAGGGCCACGGTCACGTTCGTGTCGTTGAGCGCGCCGCTGTAGCCGCTTATCTGCAGGATGATGCTGAACTCGCCCGCCTGCATTCCAGCATTGGCGGCCGCGCTTGCGTTCGGCAGCACGCGGAAGATGTTCAGAGCAATGTGATCGCGGCCGGCGTTGTCGTCGCAGATCACACTTGATCCGATGCAGCTCCCACCTGTCTGGCAGACGCTCCTTGGCGCCGTGGTGCAGCAGGTGCAGTCGTTGTCCAGGTCGAATCCGATCGGCGGCAGGGGCGCGGTCGCATCGGATACGATGACAGCGGCGTCTGCGCTACCGCCGACGTCGACCGTCTGCATCGCGACGAACCCGGAGTACTCGGTACCGCTCCCTGGATCATCCTGAGCCGGTGGCGGCGGCCATTTCGCGAGGCACGAGGACTCATCGGCGGCGTCGCCGGAGCCGCCTCCGCCATCTCCAGGTAAGAGCAGGCTTGAGTCGTAAATGTTGCACCCCTGCCAGTAAGCGGAGAACAAGGCCAGCGCCGGTCCTACCCCGAGCACGCCCGCCGCAGCTCCCCGGCCAAGTCGTCGAGACCTCAAGCCGCGTGAGCCTACAGCAAGATAAGCCGAACGCCGACCGGAGCGCTGTACGATGGCCCTCGATCGCAGCTCAGCGTCCTGCGCGTGCTACGCTCCGTGGGCCATGAAGGTTGTTCACGGACGGGTCGAGCACGGTCGTCGACGAGCCCCCTTGCCGAGGGAACGGAGGTCACCGTCGTCGTCGCTGCCGGTGACGAGAGCTTCGACCTCGACGACGAACAGATCACCGCTCTACTCTACGTGAGTCCATCGACGAGGCGAATCGGGGAGGGCTCCTCCCGCTGGACGAGGTGCTGAGCGGACGCGCGATGTGCGATGTGCACGGGTCGGAGGCCAGCATGGGGGCTCACCGCGCACCAGCGTACTCCACCCCGATTCCGATTCGCCGGTGACAAGGCGGCCGGGGTCACAAGCCTCGCCCTCCGCCTCGGCTGCACAATAAGCTCAGGACTCCCGGATGGTCCAGGGCCCACCGCATTTCCCTGCATGCCCGGGGGCCAATGAAGGCTTCAACCCAAGGTGAAGGGCATTGCGACTCCTCCGAGGCTCGGAGCGAGCCCGGGCGCACCCTCGTCAAGGCGTCTTCACCGCCGAAGCCAGCAGCCGGGCCATGCCTTGGAAGAGGGCCACCAGCGATCCCGCGGCCTCGGGTGGGGCTTCGATGCGAACCCCGCCGTCTGCCGTCCGCTCCACACGAACGAGGTCGAACGCCGCCGCCACCGGGTCGTTCGTGGCCGGCGAGACGTCGCTCGCGACCGCCGGCGTGACGTCGCTTGCTACGGCATCCGCGGCCCTCGATGTATCCTCGTCCGCGTCGCTTCTCACGAGGGACGCCGGTGCCACGGGCAACTCATCGGCCAGCGCTGCGTCGTCGAGCCGCGCCTGGACCTCGACAGCGGCGGAGTCGCCGTCCCCGTCTTCGACAGGGGGCCCCGCAGCGGAGACCGGCGCTTCGGGCAACACTCCAGGATCGACCATGCGCTCGACGCGTGTGAGGAACGAGGCGGCCGCGTCGAAGCGGATCTCGTCGCACGTCCCGTCGAAGAGGCCCGAGAAGAGCGCCTGCTTGGCGCCGACGAGGCTCGCGATGCGCGCCTCGATGGAGCCCTCGGAGACGAGGTTGTACACGTCGATCGGCCGCTTCTGTCCAAGCCGGTAGATGCGTCCGATTCGCTGTTCGAGCACCGCCGGGTTCCACGGCAGCTCGAGGTTGATGCACGCGCTCGCTGCTTTTTGCAGGTTCAGACCCACGCCGCCGGCGTCGCTCAGGAACATGACCCGCACGCGCGGGTCGTCGTGAAAATCGACGATGTTGCGCGTGCGCTGCGACTGCTTCTCGGCGCCCGTGAAGAACACGGCGCGCACGTCCCCGTCGCCGAGCACGTCGCGAACGCTCCATTCGGCCAGTCGAAGCATCCGTCGCCACTGGCTGAAGACGACGACCTTGCGGCCCTGGTCGATGACGAGATCGGTCAGCAATCGCCGTAGCTCCAGGAGCTTCGGCGCGAAGAGCCCCTCGAGCAGGCTCGGGTCAGGGCGCGCCTTGCTGTACGCGGGCCAGATCTCCTCGAACCGCAGCTGCCCCAGGCCGTTCGCGATGATGCGCTGCTGGGTGAGAAGCTGCATCAGCTTCAGGAACTCCGCCTGACGCAGCGGTCGTCGCTTGCCCCTCTGCACGAGCCCCGCGATCGGGGCCGAGAGCTCGTCGTGCTCGACCGCCTGCTGGGGGGTCAGGTCGACCGGGACGCGCGTGTCGGTGCGGGAAGGGAGCTGCCCGAGGACGTCCCTTCGCAGTCGCCGGACGAGACACGGCGCGAGGCGCAGGCGGAGCGTGTCGAGGTTGCGCGCGCCCGCCTTGCCCTTGCCGCCGTCGCCCTCCCAGCGCGTGTACCAGGGAACGAGCCGCCACTTGGGCGAGAGCGCCACGTCGTCGATCCAGTCGAGGATCGACGCGAGCTCCTCGAGCCGGTTCTCCATCGGCGTCCCGGTCAAGACGAGGCGGTACTCGGGCTGCAGCGCCTTGACGTAGATCGCCGACTTGGTCGCATAGTTCTTGATGCGCTGCGCTTCGTCGAGCACGACGATGTCGGCGCGAATCGCCTGAACGCGCTCGGCGTCACGGAGCAGCTGCTCGTAATTGAGAATGAGAAAGCCCGAGCGAAACTCCCGGTACTGGCGCGCACGCTCTTGCGGAGTCCCTTCGACGACCGCGGCCGGTACGGACGTCGTTTCCTGCCATTCGCGGAGCCATTGAGGCTTGAGGCTCGACGGCGCGATGACGAGACCGCGCGTGACCCGTCCAGACCCGAAGAGCGCGTGGCACGCGGCGATCGCCTGCGTGGTCTTGCCGAGGCCCATGTCGTCGGCGAGCAGCAAGCGTCCCGCAAACAAGAAGCGCTCCACGCCTTCCCGCTGGTAGGGGTAGAGGCGACGCTTGAGCGTACGCAGCTCGCTGATGGCCTCGAGGGCCGCTTGCTCGTTGCGCCGATGTCTCTCGGCCCGTTCGAGCTCTTCGAGCACGAGCGCGCGCGCCGACGGCGTCGAATCGAGGAGGCCACCGTCCCTTGCCACGAGCACCTGGAGCGAGGAGAGCAGCTCCCGTCGTCGCTCTGGATCGACGCGCGCGGAGGGCTCGAGCGCCTCGTGCGTGAACGCACCTCGCACGCGCGTCACGTGAGCGCGCGCCCCTGACGCGCTCCTCGTGCCGAGAAGGGCGGCGGCGTGTTTTGGCCATTCGAGCCGGAGTCCGGACAGTCGGTCGAGCTCACCCGCGAGGGGCAGATCGGGATTCCATACGAGCCTCGCCCCGCGGGCGACCGTCGCGGCACTCTCGCGCACGGCGAGGGCGAAGCGCCGGCGGCTTCGGCCGATATCGTCCATCACGACGAGCACGTGCTTGCAGATGCCGAGCGAGCTGCGGAGGAAGTCCGGACAGTCGCAGCTGGCGATCAGAGGGTCGATGTTCTCGAGCTCGGTCGCGTACGGGCGCGCGCCGCGTCCGCGAGGCAGGCGGCGGGCCGTTGCGTAGCTGCCGAGTACGCGACCCTGCCCCGGTCGCCGGGCGACGACCAGGCCGTCCCGCTGCGCGAAGCCCCAGCGGCGAACGAGCGCTTCGAGCGCCGCCTCTCGGACCGCGAAGTCCGAGCCGTCCGTGCGTCGGAGAACGTGATCGACGAGAGCGTCGGTGGCGATCGCGCCGAAGCGACGCCGCGCGGAGTCGACGAGGGTCTGCCGGGTCTCTTCGAGCGGCACGACCGGCGCCGCGACGGGGGCCATGAGCGCGATCGCCATCATGAGCCCGGTAGCCGAGTCGCAGCGAGAAGTGAAGGGTGAACTGTCGTGCGCCTCGGCTCCGCTGTGGTTCACGGACCTCGCGGACCGCGGCTCGCTCCGCTCGCATCAATTTCCGCCAAGGATCCGTCCCGGCCGTCCGCCCGCCGCCCGGTTACCCGTCGAGCCTCGGCGCCGTTCGCATGATCCTACTCTTCGCGGGCTCTGCGTCGCCCGGCGGAGGCACGGACAGCAGACGCGGCAGATCGGGCCGCGTCGGTCTCTCCTTCTCCCAGCGAGCGCCATACGCGCGAGCTTCGTTCCTTGCTTGCGTTGTCATTGCCCCACCCCCCCCACGACCCGAAGATTCCGTCGGGAAAAGCACCTACCGGGCCAAGGGTCGACGCGAACAAAAGCGCGGCCACCGTGGACTAAACGCTGCAGAAAGCGCGACCTCGCGAAAATCTTGCGTCACTTGCGCGGTCGAAGTCTATTTCACGTCGCCTGCAGGCACGCGCATTCGATCACCCATGACTGATATATGGTGCGGACCACCGGATGGCGTCCGAGCGCAAGTCATCAGCCTCTCGCCGTCAGAAAGCCAGAGCACGCCTGGTTCTCAAGGGCCCGCCCGTCAACCCCGCCTCCCGTGGCGCCGACGAAGGGCGCTCGGCAAGTCCTGGTGATGATGATGACCTGGAAGCTCCAGAAAGTGCCACGCGTCGAGTCGACGCCGAGCCTCGTATCGAGGTGGTCGACGTCGTCACGGCGGATCTGCGAAACGACCCTCGGTACGAGAAATAGCTTGCGGTTCGCGCACGACGGCGCACTGACACCTAGAGACCGCAATTGAGGTCAGGGCCGTCACCGAACAAGCAACTCCCGCAGTCGCACGCATGAACGCTGGCAGGCAAGGGAAAGACGAGCAGGCGGTGGTGTTCGTGCAGGCCGTCCACGCGCTCGCCGCGGCCGTCCGCGCCGAGCTGCGGCTGGTCGACGCGGCACGGAAGCGCGTACCCTCGCCGTCCGAAAAGGAGTTGAGCGATGAGCAAGCACATCGAGTTCGAGGCGGGGAGCACGACGGGCGGCGGGGAGCTCGCCGCGCCGGCCGGAAACGAAAAGGTCGGCGCGATCGTCGTCGTTCAGGAGTGGCACGGGATCAACGACGAGATGCGGGCGAAGGTCGATCGCTTCGCGCGCGAGGGGTTCCTCGCGCTCGCGCCGGACCTCTATCACGGCAAGGTGACGACCGATGATGCGGAGGCGAGCAAGCTCATGGCGACTCTCGACTTCGCGGGTGCCGTCCGTGAGATCGGCGCCGCGGTGCAATGGCTGAAGGGCCAGCCGCGCTCGAACGGCAAGGTGGCCGTTCTCGGCTTCTGCATGGGGGGCGCCCTCACGCTGGCAGCCGCGGCGACCCTTCCGGGAATCGCCTGCGCCGTGCCGTTTTACGGGATTCCGGACCTCTCGAAGCTCGACCTGAGCAAGGTCACCGCGCCCATTCAGGCGCACTTTGCCGAGCACGACGACTGGGCGAGCCCGCAGAAGGCGCGTCTCATCGAGGCCGAGCTGAAGGCCAAGGGCAAGTCGATCGAGCTCCACGTCTACGAGGGCGCCGGTCACGCCTTCATGCGTGACAGCGACACGACGAAATACCACGAGCCGAGCGCCAAGAAGGCCTGGCCCCGGACCGTCGCGTTCCTGCGCGAGCACGTGGGCTGAGCCCTGCGACGTCGCCGCCCAGAACTCCAGGCTCGTGCAGCGCCGGACCGAGGAGGCCATCGCCTTTCGCCCGGGGCGCTGCGACGGTACCCGCCGGGTTCCGTGGTGCTACGCTCCATGGGTTGATTCAGAGCAAACCCCGCGCGGCGCTGCAGACGTTCCACGCGCTGCAGGCATCGGAGCTCGCGACTGCGTTCAACGACGCCCTCAAGCGCGTTTGCATCCAGCCCGGCGACTACACCGCCGAACTGACGGCTCCCGCGGGGCCATCGACCGCCGGCGGCGTGCAGGCGATGCAGCATCTGCGGTTGGTCTCGAGCCAGCCGGGAACGCCCACCCTCGTCGTCGGTCACGCGAACCACGCCGAAGGGCGGGCCGAGCTCCGCACGTTCGAGCACCTCGACGCGGTGCACAGGCAGCGCTTCCGCCGGCCGCTCACGATCGATCGAACGCAGTACGACGACTTCGTTCGCCTCGCCAAGCAGCTGCTCGACGCTCTGCACCTCCAGACGATCCTCACGGGTCCGCCGCTCGACCTTGAGATGGACGACGACGGGCCGTCCGCGAGCTCGGCCGGGCGGTGGTTGCTCGCCTTTCTGGTGGGCGTCGCGCTGGTGGCGGCCGCGGGGCTGGGCATGTGGCGGCTCGGTCTCCTGAAGACGCTCACGGGCTGACTCTAGGCTCGAATTGGGCTCGAACGCGCGCGCTGGCCGGGCGTGGTGGCCAAGAAGCGACGCCGCGATAGATTGACGCGCGCGTGCGCGCGTTACAAAAGCGCCGCTCCGAGCCTCTCCCATGGACAACCCCCTTCTCGCGTCTCCTTCAACCGCCCCGCTGCCCGCCTTCGAGCGCATCCGGCCCCATCACGCCGAGGCCGCGCTCGATGCGGTGCTCGCCGAGAACCGCGCGGAGCTCGACGCGCTCCTCACGGCCGCCGGCCGCGCCGACTGGGAGCCCCGCTGGGAGACGCTCATCGAGCCGCTCGAAGAGATGACCGATCGCGTGTCCCGCGTGTGGGGTCCGCTGTCGCATCTCTTCGGTGTCACGAGCACGACCGAGTGGCGCAAGGCGTACAACGCGTGCCTCCCGAAGATGACGGTGTACTCGCTGGAGCTCTCGCAGAACGAGAACCTCTTGCGCGCTTACGAGCGTCTGGCCGCGAGCCCCGCGTTCGCGACCTTCTCGCCGGCCCGAAAGAAGGTCGTGGCCGACGCGCAGCGTGACTTTCGCCTCTCGGGCATCGGCCTGCCGGCCTCGGAGAAGGAGCGCTTCACGGCGATCGAGCTGCGGCTCTCCGAGCTTCACTCGAAGTTCGAAGAGAACCTCATCGATTCGGTGCAGGCATACAGCAAGCCCGTGACCGACGAGACGGCCCTTCGCGGCATGACGCCGCAGGGCAAGGAGCTGGCGCGAGAGAAGGCGCGGGCCAAGGGCCTCGACGGCTTCGTGATCGCGCTCGACTTCCCCAGCTACGACGCGGTCGTCAGCTACGCCGACGATCGCGATCTGCGCCGCGAGCTCTACGAAGCGTACGGCACCCGCGCGTCCGACCGCGGTCCGCTCGCCGGCAAGTTCGACAACACGCCGCTCATGGACGAGATCCTCGCGCTGCGACACGAAGAGGCCAGGCTCCTCGGGTACGCGAGCTTCGCCGAAGTCTCGCTCGCCACGAAGATGGCCGACACGCCCGACGAGATCGAGCGCTTCTTGCTCGACCTCAACGTCCGCTCGCGAGCGCGCGCGCTGTCGGAGCTCGACGAGCTCCGCACGTTCGCGCGCGAGCGCGACGGCGTGACCGATCTCCAGCCGTGGGACATCGCGTACTACTCCGAGAAGCTCAAGGGGCAGAAGCTCGCCTTCTCGGAAGAGGAGCTCCGCCCCTACTTTCCGGCGCCGGCGGTCGTCCAGGGGATGTTCGCGCTCGTCGAGCGCATCTACGGGGTCACCATCGAGAAGATCGACGGCGTGGCCACCTGGCACCTGGACGTCACGACCTACGCGCTCCGCGACGCCGCGGGGGCGCGCATCGGCGCTTTCTATCTCGACCCCTTCGCGCGGCAAGACAAGCGGGGCGGCGCCTGGATGGACGAGTGCGTCACGCGTCGCCGCACCGCCGGCGGCGTGCAGCGCCCGGCCGCTTACCTCACGTGCAACTTCACGCCGCCGCTGCCGGGCCAGCCGGCGCTGCTCACGCACGACGAGGTGGTCACGCTGTTTCACGAGTTCGGGCACGGCCTGCACCATCTCTTGACCCGCGTCGACGAGGCGGCGGTCTCGGGGATCCACGGCGTTGCGCGGGACGCGGTGGAGCTCCCCAGCCAGTTCATGGAAAACTGGTGCTACGATGGCGAGACGCTGCGGGGCTTCGCGCGGCACTGGCAGACCGGCGAGCCCCTGCCGCAGGCGCTCCTCGAGAAGCTGCAAGCGAGCCGGACGTTCCTGTCGGCGCTCGCCACGGTGCGTCAGCTCGAGTTCGCGCTCTTCGACCTCCGACTGCATCGCGACTTCGATCCGGCGCGGGGCGCGCGAGTGCTCGAGACGCTCGATCAAGTACGTAAAGAGGTCAGCGTGCTCCGGCCTCCGGCCTTCAATCGAATGCCCAACAGTTTCGCGCACGTGTTCGCAGGCGGGTACGCCGCCGGCTACTACAGCTACAAATGGGCCGAGGTGCTGTCCGCAGACGCGTTCGCCGCGTTCGCCGAGACCAGGTTCGCGCCGGAGACCGGCCATCGCTTCCGCGACACGGTCCTCGCGCAGGGAGGCTCGCGCGACGCCATGGATCTCTTCGTCGAGTTCCGTGGTCGCAAGCCCAGTCTTGAGCCGTTGCTACGCCAGCACGGCCTTCTGCCACCGTCACCGACGCCAACGACCTGAACGACCCGGGCGCGACGCGGTCGGTCATGCTTGCGTGACGGGCGGCGGACCCGGCGCTCTGCTAACACCAAGATCACCACCATGAAGCGCGCGTCGCTCGCGGCCGTCGCCGCCTTCGCATTCCTGCTTGGTCCCCAGGCCGGCCGGGCCCAGGGGGCGCCGCCGGGTCCGTTGAACCTCGACGTGACCCGGTGGAAGGTCGTGGGCCGGGAATCGGGGCCGGTGAACTACTATACCGCGGTGAACGATCCGGCGCTGCCCTTCGTTCGTGCCCACTACATGCCGCCGGAGGCGACCACCGTGCTCGGCTTCGAGGTCAACGACGGCGATCGAAAGCGAGCAACCGCCGTGTCGTGGCAATGGCGAGCGGAGACGCTACCCGCGGGTGGCGACGAGTGCGCCGATGGCAAGGGCGATTCCGCGGCCGTCGTTTACCTGACGTGGAAGCAAACGCTTCGCTGGTACACGCTGAAATACGTGTGGAGCGCCGTTGGCAAGCGTGGCGCCGTATGCGGCCGCAAGCGCAACCCGTTCGTCGCGCAAGACACCATCATCCTCGAGTCGGGCGCGCCGCTCGGCGTGTGGCACGCCGAGCAGATCGATCTTCGCCGCGAGTTCCGCGCGCACTTCGACAATGGAGACCCCAACGGCGACGTGCCCGACTTCGTCGGCATCGGCATCATGACCGACGGCGACCAGACGAAGAGCGAGAGCGCGGCGGACTACGCGGGGTTCGTCCTCGAGCGATAGCCGCCGGTCACGGCCCGATTTGCAGGCTGCTCGACGACGGCGACGGCGACGGGAGGGGCGACGGATGCACGCTTTCGGGAGCGGTCATCGTGAAGCGGACCCGCATCCCGGCGTGCGTGCGCGAGGCGCAGAAGGCGATCAGATCGCCGAGGCGGACCTCGACGGGCACGACCGGGACGTTCCGCGCGTCGTGCGACTCGGCCCGGATCTGCGAAGTGGCCGTCGCCAGGTCGCCCGCGAGCAGGAGCCCGGCGCGCGACGCCGTCAGCTCGACGCTCCTCATCCACGCGCCAAGCGCGGCGTTGCCGCCACGAGCGTCGAGGTCGCGAACCGCGCGGTCGAGCGCGGCACGTTGTTCCGGCTCGAGGAGTCGCGCCAGCCGGTGCCGCAGAGCGCGCACGGCCCCGTCGTCGGATTGCGCAGCGGCCTTCGGCATCGAGATCTGCGCGGCCGCGAGGAGCAGGGTCGTGAGCTCGTCGCGCCCCGTATAGTGGAGGAGCACCTGGTGCCCGGGTCGGTAGTACGCGAGGTGCCGGCCCGCGAGGAACGCGAGCTCCTTCGCCGAGGGGCCGGATACGACCGACGGGCCGAGGCCGATCGAAGACTCGCGCGCCGGGATCGACGCGATCCCCTCGTGTACGTCGTCTCTCACGTAGAGATGCGGACAGGCCACGGAGAGAACGCGCGCCGCCCACTGGAACGTGCGGCCGATCGACGCGGTGCTCGCCTCGCTGAGACGCTCGGCCGGGTCGAGCGCGACGAGCTTGCGCTGCTCGCGGAGCTCCTCGACGCGCGCGGCGATGGCGGCGCTCTCGATGGCCGCGAAGAGCGACGTGAGGACGTCATCGGACCCGGGCGCGCGGAGATCGGCCCACGCCGCGTCGTCGAGCGACGAGCGAACGCGGGTCGGCGCCACGGATCGGAACTGGTCGATGAGCACTTGCTCGTCGACGCCGGCAGCGTCGAGCGCTTCGAGGGCAAACGCCGCGAGCAGGGCCGCGTCGGTCCGGCCGGCGCGGCGATGCGCGGCGAAGCACCTCTCGTAGATCGAGACGCGCATGGGTTCACGCGCGGCGGCAGATTCGAGCTCTTCGAGGGCGGCGTCGTCGATCCCCTCGGCGAAGAGGCGGTCGGCCAGGCGCTCGTGCGCTGCGGCGTCGGGCTCCGGCTCGGGCGGTCGCGAGGGCGGGACCGACAGCGAAGGCATCGGAGGCGGCATGTGCGCGGCCGGGAACGCCGGCGCAGGCACCGGCGAGGCCGGCGGTGGCGACGCGAGGTAGTCGATCGGCGACGGACGCGCGCGGAGGTGGCTGAGCGCGTCGAGCGCGTCGCGGTTGGCGGGGTCCGCCGTGAGGGCTGCATCGAACCAGGTAACGGCGCCGTCGGGGTCGGCCATTCGCTCGAGCGCGATGCGCGCGCACGCGACGTGAAGCTTCGCGCGATCCGTGGACGCGTCGGCGAGCTCCGCGAGCGCCGCGGTCACTTCGAGCGCGTTGGGCCAGCGTTCGAGCCGCTCGTAGCCGCGGCGGAGCGCCTGCAGCACGCTCACGCGTCCGGGGTCCATCGCGCGCGCCATCTCGAGCGCCTCGATGGCCCCCTCGGCGTCGCGGAACTCGGCGTGCAGGATCCTGGCAATGGCGACGAGCTCCTTCGACTTCTGGCGCGGCGACGCCAGCTCGTGCAGGCGGAGGCGGCGGAGTTCGAGGGCGCGCGGCCAGTTGCACTGCTCGGTCGCCTCGGCGATCAACGAGTGAATCGACAGATCCATCGAGCTCACCGGCCTCGACGAAGCCGAGACGTTTTCGACCGCCTGGATAGCGTCGTCGGCGACCGGCTCGGCGATCTCCGGCCCCCGCCCGTTGGAGTAGATGGCGCTGGCCCTCGCGAAGGCTGCAGGCGGCGGCGCCATCGACGCCCCGCCTCGCGAGAACGTGAAGCTCTGGGCGACGGCGCGGCTCTCCTCGGTTGCCGACGCGGCCTCGTACATGCTCGCGACGATCGCCTCCGTCGGCGGCGGACCGGCGTGCTCGCTGACGGTCGGCAGCGCCAGCCGCGTGAACGCCACGCGATCGACGTTCATCGTGAGCGGACGCACCGCGGCGAGGACGGGATAGCCCCGCGGCTTCGCCCGCAGCGCGTGCAACGCCGACTGCAGGATCTCTGCCGCGACGAGGGCGTCGTCGTCTTCTTCTTCGTGAGTCAGCTCGAGGACGAACGACACGTGCGCCGGCGCGCGCGCGGCGAGCGCTTCGGTGATGGCCCCGAACTCGATGAGCCCCGCGTCACCGAAGGCGATGGCCTTGCGACCCGCGAGGCGCCCGCTCGCGTGGACCAGGACGGTGTCGCCCGCGGACACCCGGCCGATCGCGCGTTCGATGTCGGCCTGCGGATCTTGCGCCCCGCCGACGATGACGACGTGGAACCCGAAGCGCGCCAGCCGACCCCGAAGCCACGCGAGGGCCTCGCGCCGCAACGCCGCGTCCCCGGAGCGCGAGTCAGACGGTGCGATGACGAGCGCGAACCTCATTCCAGCAGTGGAGAATCTACGCTCGACCTACACCCTCCGACGAGGCGCCGGAGCCATCTACGGTCACTTTCCTGGTCACCCTCGAAAAATTGCAGTATTTGACGCCTGCAATATTCCTGTGATGGTGGATTTACGACACCTGAAGGGCCGTGATGTCTTTGAGGAGGACCCCTTCGTGGCCCTGCGGGTTCACGTTCGCATACACCTTCCGGAGCACGCCCTTCGGATCCACCACGAACGTCGTTCGGTTCCAGTAGAGGGTCCCCTTGTACTCGCTCTGCGGGACGCCGAGGGCCTTGAGGAGCGCAGCATCCGGGTCGGCCAGGAGCTCGACCGTCAGCGAGAACTTGGAGCAGAAGTCCTTGTGGGACGCGACGTCGTCGGCGCTGACGCCGGCGACGTGAATCTGGCGCTTCTCGAACTCGGTCTTGGTCGCCGTGAAGGCCTCGCCCTGGATGGTGCAGCCAGGCGTGTCGTCTTTCGGGTAGACGTAGACCACGAGCCACTTGCCGGCGTAGCTCGCGAGGGTCTGGGTCTTTCCGTCTTGATTCTTGAGCGAGAAGTCAGGGAATCGCTGTCCGGCCTCGAGCATCGCGGTGTGCCTCCTGATCGGTGAGGGCGGGCATGCTCGTATGCCGCGCCCCGCAGTGCAATAGCCGGCATCGGCCCCGCGCGTTTCCGCGGCGGCCCATAGGTCTCCATGGTCCCTGGTCGCGTTCTCCTGCCAACCCGGCTCTCGTACCGGCTAGCCTTTGCATCCGGAGCCGGACCGCGCTTGTCTATGGAAGACATGCCCGCCGACCTTCCCGTGGAGATCACCGTCGGCGTCGGGTCCCGCCGGGTCGGGATCGACGACATCAACGACCCTCGGGTGGCTGGCCCTCTCCGGAGCGCCGGTGAGGACATCGGTCGCAAGCTCGCCAATGTTCTCTGCCCGGTCCACAAGAAGACCGCGCAGCGAGTTCGCGTCCATTTCGACAAGCGCGGCGGCGCGGACCTCCAGTACGACTCGTGCTGCGAGCAGCTCGGCACCCGGATCGGTGCCGAGCTCGGTTGAAGGACGCTTGAAAGACACGCGAGCGATGCGCGAAAAACGCCTTGAACGACGCATGCTGCCCTCGGGCGCCTTGAACCTCCGCGAGCTCGAGGAGCTCGCCCGCGAGAAGCTCTCTCCGATGGCCTACGCGTACTACGCGAGCGGCGCGCTCGAGGAGGTCACGCTTCGGGAGAACGTCGCGGCGTGGGCCCGCCTCCCGCTTCACTACCGCGTCCTCGTCGACGTGTCGGAGCGCGACCTCTCGACGACGGTCCTGGGCGCGCCCGTCTCGATGCCCATCCTCGTGGCCCCGACTGCGTTCCACAAGCTCGCGTGCGAAGCGGGCGAGCTGGCGACCGCTCGCGCCGCCGCTGCCGAGGGGACGGTGATGTGCTTGTCGTCGCTCTCGAACACTCGCGTCGAAGACGTGTGCGCGGCAACGGCGGGCCCCGCCGCGGGCCGACCGCCCGTCTGGTTCCAGCTTTACGTGTACCGGGACCGGGCCGCGACCGCCGCGCTCGTGGCTCGCGCCGAGGCGGCGGGCGCGGGCGCCATCGTGCTCACGGTCGACGCGCCCGTCCTCGGGCGCCGTGAGCGTGACGTCCGCAACGAGTTTCACCTGCCCGACGGCCTTCGCGTCGAGAACATGAGCGCGGTGAGCGACCTCGGCGACGTGTCGCTCCGGTCGTCGGCCAGCAGCCTCGCGGCTTACTTCGCGGAGAAGCTCGACCCGTCGCTGTCGTGGAAAGACGTGGCGTGGCTACGCTCGGTCACGCGTCTGCCCGTGGCCGTCAAGGGCATCGTTCGTCCCGACGACGCGCGCCGCGCCGTCGACCACGGCGCCGCCGCCGTCATCGTGAGCAACCATGGCGGGCGCCAGCTCGACGGGTCGCCCGCGACCGCGACCGTCCTCGGCCCCATCGCCGACGCCGTTCGAGGGCGCATCGAGGTCCTGGTCGACGGCGGCGTGCGCCGCGGCGCCGACGTGCTTCGCGCCTTGAGCCTGGGCGCCCGGGCGGTGCTCATCGGACGGCCCATCTTGTGGGGCCTGGCGACCGGCGGCGAAGACGGCGCGCGCGCCGTGCTCTCGACGTTCCGCTTCGAGCTCGATCAGGCGATGACCCTCGCCGGATGCCCGAGCGTGGTCGACGCGACCCGCGATCTCGTCGGTTGACAGCGCCTCTCTCCGGCCCGCCCGCTAGCTCGTCTCGTCGGGTCCAGCGGTAGAGCAAGCGGCGGCTAAGTTCCACGACGCCGCCGCTTGGTCTAGGCCTTCTTGGCGACACAGAGGGCGAACATTCCCTGGGCGTCGGGGATCCACTCGAGGAGCTCCATGCCCCCCCCGATGAGCGTTCGCTCGGCGCTCGCGCGCGTGAACTTGCGGCTGATCTCCGTGAGGATTCGCTCGCCCCCGCCGAGGTCGATGCGCACGTCGGCCGCGCGGAGCGTCAGCGGCTGCGCCCGCGTCGACACCAGATGCATCTCGATGCGCTGGAGGGGCTCGTTGTAGAACGCGAGGTGCTCGAACGCGGCTTCGTCGATCTCGCCGTCGAGCTCGCGCGAGAGCACGCGGAGCACGTTCTTGTTGAAGGCGGCGGTGACGCCCTGCGAGTCGTTGTAGGCGGCGTTGAGGATGCGCGAGTTCTTCACGAGGTCGATGCCGAGAAGGAACCGATCCGCGGGCACCATGATGTCGGCGACCGAGCGCAAGAGCGCCGGCGCCGCTTCTTCGTCGAGGTTGCCGATGGTACTGCCGAGGAACGCGAAGAGCCGCGTGCCGTCGGCCGGTGGGGCATGGACCGCGAGGCGCCCGAAGTCGCGCCCGAAGTCGCCCACGACGCCGCGCACTCGCAGGCGCGGGTGCAAGTCGAGCAGGGCCCGCGCCGACGCGTCGATCGCCTCGGGGGCGATGTCGAAGGGAATGTAGATGGGCGACGCGTTGCGATCGCAGAGAGCCTTGGTCAGGAGCGACGTCTTTCGCGCCATGCCGCTGCCGATTTCGACGAGCGCGCGAGCACCGGCGAGGCCGACGATCGAATCGGCGTGCTCTTCGAGGAGCGCCCGCTCGCTGCGCGTCACGTAATAATCGGGCAGCTCGCAGATGGCGTCGAAGAGATCCGAGCCGATCGCGTCGTAGAAATATTTGGGCGAGATGGCGCGCGGGTTTCTCGACAGGCCGGCGCGCACCTCGCGGGCCATGGCCGCGACGGCAGAGCGCCGGTCGGCGGACCGGCGACCACGAACGAGCTCGAATCGTGCATTCGTTTCCACGGCGTCTCTCCGTGCTCGCCCCGTGCCAGGGGCGAGCGTCAGCGCGCGAGATCGTCGTGTCGAGCGATCTTGCGATCGATGGGCTCCCGCGATAGCTGCCAGACGCCAGTAGCATCCATGACGAAGTCGATCACCTCGTCGTTTTCGTCGCGGAGGTGCACGCGAAGGGGCGGCCCCGCGCCCCAGGTCCACTCGATGACCGACCACGAGCGCGGATCGTCTTCGATTTCTCGCGCCGCAGACGTGGCAAAAAAGCGCTCCAGATTCTTCTTTGCGTCGCGAGTCAGCGCGCGGCTGGGCATTCGCAGCATCGGAAGAACGTATGTTCGAAAGACCGGGCGGCAAGCCCTATTGCAGACGGCAAGGTGGTTTCGTTAGCGTGAACTCTTCGCGTGGGGTTCGCGAGGACGATGGCGCCACCCGCACGCGAGAAAAGAGGTCTCCGACATGCTCTCGCTTCGCTCGCCTCGTTGGCTTCGTTCGTACTCCGTCGCGCTCCTCCCCTTCGGGCTCCTCGCGTGCAGCGGCTGCCATGACGGCGGAGCGCCACCTGTAAACAGCGCCGACACCAGCCCGGCGAGCAGCCCGAACGCCCCCGACGCGGGCTTCGCGAGCGCACCGACGGCCACCGCCTCCGCGGCCCAGGAGACGGTGGTCCACGCAGACGACGACGGAAAGTCGTTCGACGTGCCCCGGGGCTCCATCGTGACCGTCTCGCTGGCGAGCAACGCGGGCACCGGGTACCGCTGGGTGCCGACGAAGGTCGACGCCGGCGTGCTCGCGCAGCAGGGCGACCGCACCGTCGAGAGCTCGTCGGCCGGCGCGACGGGCGTGCCCGGCGGCCCCACCAACGAAGTTTACCATTTCACCGCGGTGAGCCCCGGAACGGCGTCGCTGGAAATGTCTCTCAAGCGCCCGTTCGGGAGCGGCGAGCCGGCGCGCACGCTGCGTGTCACCGTTAACGTGCACTAATCACGCGATTTCGGCAGGGGCGCGCGGGACCACGGTCGCGCCGCCTACCGGGGCATCGAGGTGAGCCTTGCCTTCGTGTGTGGTCACGCGGTTATCATCTCCCTATGGGGGGATCGAAGACGTCCGTGGCCTTGGGTCGACGGATTCGCCTGTCGAGGAGGCGCGCGAACCTGCCCCTCGGTCGCGTAGCCAAGGAGAGCAAGCTCTCGGCGTCCCAGCTCGAACGTATCGAGTCGGGCCATGCGCGGCCCACCCTCGCGGTCCTCGATCGAATCGCGCGGGCCATGGGGATGAGCCTGGTCGAGCTGGTGCTCGATCCGAACGGGGTGGCCACGACGCGGCTCGGGTTGCCCGAGATCGCGCGGGCCATCCTCGAGCTGCCCGACGAGGTCGGGCCCAAGCTCGACGCCGCCGAAGCCGCCGCGATCCTGGTCGCGATGACCGCGTGCTGCGAGAACCAGAGCGCCGCGGCGCGCCTGCTCGGAATGGAGCGCAAAGCGTTCACGCGGAGGCTGTCGTGGGCGCGCCGATCTAAACTGGATCCTGCCGCTTTAGCGAGACGAGCAGAATGACGAACATCCCGAGCGTCGTTCCGAAGAGGACGGCCGAGGGAAGCCACAGCGTGTCCCACTCGGTGAAGCCCCACGCGCCCGCGAGGGTGCCGCTCGCCACCTGGGCGACCGCGCAGTGGAAGACGCCGTTCTGAACGAAGTCGGGGAGGCTCGTGAGGGTGGTTTTGTGCAGATCGATGTTCCACGCCGGGTCCCCGGCGATCGCCATCCGTTCGCTGGCGATGGCTCCCTCGAATCCCCAGCGGGAGGGCATGAGGTACATGAGCGGCTTCAAGTTCGGGTTCGTCGTCATGGGCACCATCAGCCCGCCGAGCACGACCTGGGGAATGAGCGCGATCGGCGTCAGCGCCATGGCCGCTTCGGCCGACGCGACGAGCGCCGACACCAGGAGCCCGAGCGCGGTGGCGTTCATCGCCAGCGCGATCACGTTGGCGAGCTCGAGGAGGAACGCCAGCGGGCCGCCGTCGAAGCCGCAGGTCACGAAGACGATACCGAGGAGCATCGTGCACTGCGCCACGCAGAAGAAGCTGAGCAGGATGTACTTCGAGAGCAGGTAGTTCAGGAGGCGCAGGTTGACCATGCGCTCGCGCAGATAGATGGCCCGCTCGGTGACGATCTCGCGTGCGGCGTTGCTGGTGCCGAACCAGATGCAGCTGACGACGACGAAGAACATCGCCGCCGTGTGATCGGTCGTCGGCCGCATCGAGTTGAGCAGGTTCGTCGTCGCGCTCTGATCCATGTTGTTCTTGGTCGACAGCTCCTGGAGCGCGCCGAGACACCAGAACGGGACCGCGGCTTTCTGGCCGCCGAACACGAGCCACAGGAGAACGCCGATGATCGGCGCCTGCAAGAACATGATGGCCGCGCCCATGCGGTCGCGAATCTTGATTCGCCAGTAGCGCGACAGGAGGAGACCGAGCTGGCGCACCACGGCGACGTCCGAGTGATGCGGCACCCCCTTCGCCGAAAGGGCCGTGCCGATGGCGCGGCGCGCCGAGTACATCTGCTGGTAAACAGGGTTGCCGGGGCGGAAGAACTCGGCCCGCCAGCCGCGAGCCGCCTCCATGCGCGCCTTGACCCGCGGCGTCTGCGGATCGGATTTTCGCATCTCGTCGAGCACGAGGCGCTCGCGCACGTTGAGCATGTCGAACATGTCGCGCGGATTGTCGACGCGCTTGTGGGCGTGACCCGCCCGCTCCGCCACCGAGCCGAAGAACGCATACGCGGGCTCGCCGGTGGGCCCGAAGTACGTGGGGATCCCGCCGTATCCCATGATGAAGCAGAGATTGAATTTCTCGAACTCGTCCTTCGCCGGCTGGTGGATCGTCATCACGATCGTCTTGCCGGTCTTCTTCGTGAGCTCGGCGAGCAGGTTGATGAGCGCGGTCGTGTCGTCGGCCGCGAGGCCGCTCGTCGGCTCGTCGAGGAAGAGAATGACCGGATCGGTCACGAGCTCGAGCGCGATGTTGACGCGCTTGCGTTGCCCGCCCGACAGCACCTTTTTTTCGGGCTTGCCGATCTGCAAATTCTTGAGGGCCTCGAGGCCGAGATCGCGGAGCGTCTCGTCGACGCGGCGGTCGATCTCTTCTTCGGAGTAGTCGGGCGGCAGGCGAAAGCGCGCCGAGTATTTCACCGCCTCGAAGACGGTGAGCTCGGGGTGCACGATGTCGTCTTGCGGGACGTAACCGATGCTCCCGCGGAGCGCGTCGTAGATGGTGTAGAGGTCTTCGCCGTTGATGCGCACCTGGCCGCTCGTCGGCGGCAAGTAGCCGTTGAGCGCGAGCAAGAGCGTGGTCTTGCCCGCGCCGGAGGGGCCCATCAGCGCGATCATGTCTCCAGGCAGCGCCTTGAAGGAGACGTGATCGAGGAGCACCTTCATCTCCCCCTTGTGGTCGCGGTCGGGCACCTCGAGAAAGAGGTCCCAGCCCTCGATCTCGTAAAGCGGCTTGCCGGCCCAGTCGGCCTGGTCTTCGACCACGACGTTGACGCGGCTGTCTCCGATGTGGATGAGCAGCGGCATCGGGCCGACGAAGACCTTCTCGCCGTTCGAGACCTGCATCCGCTGGCCGGACGCGAGGCGCTGCCCGCGAACGAACGTGCCGTTGGCGCTGCCCCGGTCTTCGAGAAAGAGCTGATCGCCTACCTTGACGATCTGCGCGTGCTTCGAGCTGATTTGCGGGTGGTTGATGACGATCTGGTTGTCGGGCGTGCGGCCGATCGAGATGACGCTCGACTGGAGCTGGTCGAGCGAGAGCTCGCCGATGACCGTGCGATGCTTTCGCGGCGCGTCGCCGCCCGGCGCGTGCGGACCGGGCGCCCCCGGTCCGCCGACGGGAGGCATGGGAGCAGGCGCCGCCGCTGCCTGGACCGACAGCGCCTGCTGACCGACCGTGGACCCGAGGACGGGCCCCGGGCCCGCGGGCCCTCCCGCGGGGGCTCCCTGGGCCAGGTGGGCGAGCATGCCGACCGGCACGGGCACGGGACCGAACGCGATGATGCCGTTGGGGTCGATCGGCATCGGCTGGTTCGGCTGCGCCTTGTGCCCCCCCACCCAGGTGCCGCTCGTGGACCCGTGGTCGACGACCATCATGCGATCGAGCATCACCGTCGCGTGCTGACCGCTGACCGCCGCGTGCGCGATGACGAGGGACGCCCGCGCGGCGTCGCGGCCGACGACGATCTGACCCCGCGGCACCTGCAGTTGCCCGGACGACATGAGCATCGCCGACAGGGCCGGGTGCGAGAGCGGCACCGCCACGCCGTTCAGCGCGAAGATCGTTCGAAAATCGAAGGGCACGGGCTGCTGCGGCGCGAGCGGGGCTCCGTTCGCCGTCGACGCGCCGGCGCCGAGGTCGACGAACATGAGCTGACCGCCCTGCCGGAGGACGCGGGCGTGGTGCGGCGCGACGCCCGGCGCGGGGATCACGACGTCGTTGTCCGGAGCGCTGCCAATCGAGACGAGGTCCCTACCGAGGGCGACAGTCATATGGTCGGCCATCTTAGGCGGACCCGCGTTCGTGGTGCAGAAGATCGCGTCGGTCGCTGCGACCAACCGGGCCGTTCGCGCCGGCGCGTCGCAACCACTGGTAAGCTGTCGTCGTGAACGCCCGGCCCCTCATCAACCGCCTCGCCGAGGCGTTGGGGCGCGCGAAGCTCGAGGCCGTGCTCGTCGGCAACGCGGCAGCCGCGCTCCAGGGGGCGCCGGTGACCACCCTCGACTTCGATTTCATGTTCCGGAAGACGCCCGTGAACCTGCGCAAGCTGAAGGCGTTCGCCCGCGACCTCGACGCGACGGTGCTCCGCCCGTACTACCCGGCGTCGGACATGTTCCGGGTCGTCAACGACGACCTCGGCCTCCAGGCCGACTTTCTCGTCGTGCTCCACGGGGTTCGCTCGTTCGAATCCCTGCGTAAGCGCGCGTTCCCGCTAGCCCTGGGTCGCGAAACCTTGCTCGTGGCGAGCCTCGCGGACATCATCAAGAGCAAGCGGGCCGCCAATCGGCCGAAGGATCGCGCCGTGCTCGACGTTCTCGAAACGACGCTCGACGAGAGAGATGCGAAAACCGAGAGAGAGAAGACCGACCCGCGCTGAGCGCCTCGCCGCCCTCGGGCTCGAGACCGAGGCCGCGCTCCGAGACCAGATTCGCCGGCTGCTCGCGCGCCCGATGGAAGAGCGAACCCACTTTCTCCGCGTGCGGATCCCGGGGGGCGGGACCGCGCTCTGAGAGAGATTGGCCGCAGAGGCGCAGAGGGCGCGGAGCAGAGAGGGGGGGTTCGAGAGGGTCTACACGCAAGTCAGTCGGCCTTCACAACCGCTCCGGCTCTTCGAAGGCACGTTCCGGAGAGACCACCAAACCCTCTCCCTTGGCGCCCTCTGCGCCTCAGCGGCCAATCTCCTCTCCCTCTCTCCTCTCCTCGAGAGAGGTCAGGGCGGGCTTCCGAGAAGCCTCGCCCGCACCTTCTGGAGGACGGCGACGTCGGCGGGTGGAAAGAGGGCGGGGTCGAGGGCGCCGGCACCGGCCCACTTGAAGGCAGCGACGTCGACGGCGCGGGGTTCAGGAGAGCTCGCGTCGCGCACGGCCTCGAAGAACATCAGGAGCACCGCCTTGCCGGCGTCTTCGTAGCGGTGGAAGGCTACGTCGAGGATCTCGCCGGCGTGCGCCTCGATGCCGAGTTCCTCGGCGAGTTCGCGACGGAGGGCCTCGCGCGGGTCCTCGCCCGTCTGGACCTTCCCTCCCGGAAACTCCCACGCGCCGGCCAGGTGGGTGCCAGGCTTGCGCTGGGTGAGGAGGACCCGGCCCTCTTCGACGAGCACAGCCGCCGCCACGAGCACGGTATCCATGGCCGCGAGTGTACCTCGCCTGCAATCGTGCGATGTCACTCTACAGTGGCGCCGCGTCGTACCGCGTCAACGGACGGACCGCCGCCGTTTGCCGGCTTGAACTCGGTTTCCTTGCGGTATCGTCCCCCGCCAAAGGACCCGCCATGAACCACCCGGCTTTCCCGTCAGAAGACGGCAACTTCAAGCGCGGGGCATTCAAGCCCATCGCCATCGTCATCGGCGTCCTCCTCGTCGCCGGCGCCGGCGCCTTCGCGTTCCTCGGCGTCCACACCGACGCGCAAACGCTGAACAAGGAAGACGTCAACAAGGAGATCCGCGAGATCCAGCTCTTGCCGAAGGCCGAGCAGACGCCCCGCTGGCGCAAGTGGGCGAGCGTCGAGAACGAGCCGCGCCTCGAGCAGGAAGCCTTCGTGCACCTCGCGTGGGCCAAGGACAAGGCGAGCATCCCGTCGATGATCCAGGGCCTCGCGAGCCCCGATCACGCGGTTCGTGGCACCGCGGCGATGGCTCTTGTCGACTTCGGCTCACCCGATGCGGACGCGGCCAAGCCGGTGCTGTTGAAGGCGCTCCCCGAGGCCGACAGCAGCGACAAGCCCCAGATCTGCTGGGCGCTCGTGGCGCTCAAGGAGTCGTCGGCGTTCGAGCCCATCCTCGCCGAGTACAAGATCGGGCACCTGGCGAGCGTGCAGCGCCTCGACGGTTTTCCCGCCTTCGACGCCAACAAGCTCGCGGCGCTCGTACCCATCGAGAAGATCGCAACGCTCGCCGGCGACGAGAGCGAGAGCGTACGCCAGCTCGTGGCCTCCACGCTGTCGAACGACGCCGACCCCAAGTGGACCGACACGCTGATCACGCTGGTGCAGGACAAGAGCGTCGAGATCGCGCGCGAGGCCGCGGTCGGCCTCGGCAAGATCGCGAGCGAGAAGGCGATGCAGCCGCTGGTCGACGCGCTCAGCAAGGCCGACAAGGAGTCGCGAGAGAAGTTCTTGCAGGCGCTCCGCGACGGCGTCGGAGCCAACGGCCTCGTCCTGGCGCTCAAGACCGTCAAGCACGACAAGCCCGACACCGAGAAGTTCCAGACCAAGCAGATCTTCGACATGCTGAAGGAGCTCGAAGACCCGCGCGGCGGCGACGCGCTCTACGCGTACATCCAGACGAACCCCAAGCCCCACTGGAAGAACGAAGCCGCGATGCGCATGGCGGAGATCGGCGACGTGCGCGCGGCCGAGGCCCTGGGGCAGCGGATGTCCCAGGATCCGATGAAGCTCTACAACGACATCGACTGGCCCGAGCTCCGCCGGGACGACAACGAGCGCGTGTACGGGGCCCGCATGCTCGCCGACCTCGCGGCGATCCACCCCGAGAAGCGCGACTACCTGCTCAAGGTCGCCGAGCCCGGCGTTCTCTCGTGGATCGATCCCGAGAACAAACCGCAGCCGCACGCCAACGGCATGCGCTTCCTCGCGATCGTCGGATCGCAGCGGGCGGTCCCGATGCTCAAGAAGTGGGCGGACCCGAAAGACAAGCTCCCGGCCGAGGGCGCGCAGCCGCCGTTCCCCGAGAACTGGGCCACGGCGCAGAGCGCGCTCCGTTACCTGGGGTGGACCCGCGCCCCCGGCGCCTGGGGCATCCTCGAGAAGCAGCTTCATCGCCGCATCCCGAAGCTCGACGTCTCGTGGGACTCGCTCATGCAGGGCGGCCTCACGATCGTCGGAATGACGCTCCGTGCCCTCGGCGTGGGCGCGTCCGACGGGTTCGCGCAGTGGGGCGACCCGAAGGCCTTCGACGACCTCACGAAGTACATCGAGGAGCCCAAGGAGAACGAGCAGGCGCGCATGGGCGCGTGCTTCGCCCTCGCGTGGGTCGCCACCGATGATCAGATGAAGACCGTGGTGAAGAAGGTGCACGACGTGACGGGCACGGACCCGAAGTCGAACCTGCTCCGCCAGTGCTACCTCGAGACGCTCGTGCACAAGCCGGTGCCCGACGCGACCGCGGGACTCGTCGACCTGCTCGTCCCCGCCGTCACGGACATCGAGACGCGGCATCAGGTGGCGCGCGCCATCGGCATGGGCGGCATCACGGAGAGCATGGTCCCCCAGGTGTTCGGCAAGCTGAGCGACGTGAGCCTCAAGGCCGACGCCGAGCTCGCGCTGATCCTCGGCGCCGACTCCGATACCGCGTCGCGCGCGCTGGCGACGTACAACGACACGGGCGTGACGGCCGAGGCCATCGAAGAGTTGAAGGACGTGTACAACAAGACCTTCGGCTACTGGAGCGACAAGAACTACGACAACGGCGACATCGCGCGCTGGGTCGCGAACGCCGAGGCGCTGGCCCACGTGAAGATCCACGATCAGCTCCAGGACTGGCCGCGAATCATCCTCGGACGCAACCTGATCGAGTCAATCGAAGTCGACAACGGTCCGCACTCGATGACGCGCGTGCACCTCCGGGCCAAGCTCCTCGCGGACGCCAAGGGGACCAACGACGTGAAGCGCACCGAGGCGATCGCCCTCCTCAAGTTCACCAAGGAGAAGGGCGTGCTCATGGCGCTCCGCAACGAGCCCGCCCCGCTGGGCGATCTCGCGCGCCAGGCGTTCTTCGAAGTGATGAACCCCAAGGCCAACGGCGAAGCCATCCCCGAGTACGCCAAGGCCCCCGTGACGGGCGGCGCTCCGGGCGGCCCCGGCGCGCCCGGTCACTGACCGCTCTCGAGCGGAGATGAGGGAGCCGCAGAGACGCAGAGACGCAGAGGGAGCAGGTCCGAGAGGATCTGGGCCCTCTTACGTCTTCGCCCTCTGCGCCTCTGCGGCCATCGCTCTCCTCTCGTGCGTGCCGCCGGCGCTGGCGAAGAGCGTGGCGGTCGATTTCGTGGCATCGAATCTGGCGGCTCCGGCGGGGGCTGCGCTGGAGCAGGCCTGCACGCCCACGGGGCCGGAGATGTGCTTCAACGCCGTCGACGACAACTGCAACGGCGTCATCGACGAAGGGTGCGGCCTCGAGACCGGGCTCCTGCAGTTCACGATCGCCTGGAGCGCGGCGGCCGCAGACGTGAACCTGTCGATCACCACGCCGGGCGACGAGCACTTGCCCAACGGCCGCGAGCGCTCGACGAAGAGCGGATTTCACCTCGATCGCGACTGTCCCGGCGAAGACGGCTGCGGTGGCCAGAACGTCGAGAACGTCTACTTCGACGGCGCCGAACCTCCGCGCGGCTCGTACTCGGTCGACATCACGCTGGCTGATCTGCATGGCGCCGAGTCGCCCGTGCAGGTGCACTTCGGCGCGCGCCTGGGGTCGCGAACCGTCGGGTTCGACGTCACGCTCGGTCCGGGCGCCTCGGGCGAAGACGCCGCGAAGAAGAAGACCTTCACGTTCGTGCTCGCGTGAGCCTCGCCTGCCTGTCCCGGCTCGCGGTCGCGGTCGCGGCGGTTCCCTTTGCTCTGCCCGTCCTCCTCGTCTTCGGGTCGCCGCGCGCGCGCGCGCAAGGCGACTGGGGCGTCGCCTACGCGCCGGCCGATGCACGCTCCACGCGACCGGCCATCGTCTTCCTGCACGGAATGTGGGCGAGCCCGGAAGACTCGTGCGAGCCCTTCGAGGCCGCCGCGACGCCCTTCGGGTTCCTCGTCTGCCCGCGTGGCAACGCGCGGCTCCGCGTACCAGGCGACGCCGGCGGCTGGGTCGACGACGACAGCGACGCCGGTCTCAAGATGTGGTCCGGGTCCGCGGCCGACGCGGCGCGCTCGATACACGCCGCGCTCGACGCCGCCGAAGGGCTCGCGCCGGGGAGGCGCGCCCGTCAAGGGGGAACGCTCATCGGCTTCTCGAACGGCGCCTACTTCGCCGCCGAGGTGGCATGCGCGGAGCCTGGGAGGTGGACGGGGCTCGTACTGATGTCGATGAAGCTCGACCTCGACGCCGGCCGATTGCGGCAGGCGGGGGTCTCCCGCGTCGTCTTCGCAGCGGGCGACCGCGACGAAGCCCGCCCGTCGATGCAAGCGCTCGCCGCACGGCTCGCCGCCAGCCCGGCCAGCGCGGGCGCCGGCGTAGGGGGCGCGGCCGGCGCGGGCGCCGGCGTTGGGGGCGCGGCCGGCGCGGAGGCCAACGCGCTCGAGACCCGCTACATGAGCCTCGGCGACGTGGGCCACACCTTCCCGCCCGATATGGAAGCGAGGATGAGCGAGGCGATAGCGTGGGTACAGGGCGCGGGCCGTCGCCGCTAACGGCTAGCGAGAAACCGCGGCGCGTAGTTCGCTGACGGTCGCGAGGCCGCGGTATCGTGCCCGGCCGTGGAGCGTGGCGCCTTCCAGTTCTTTCATCGCCTCCGCGTGTGCTGGCCCGAGGTCGACGCGCAGCGCGTCGTCTTCAACGGCCAGTACCTCGGTTACTTCGACGTCGTGAACTCGGCCTACTGGCGCGCCGCGGCGCTGCCCTATCGGCTCGACTTCGACGGCCCCGGGCGACGCCGAGATCGCGGGAGTCGTCGTGCGTCCCTCCCTGCGCGGCAGCGGGCTGGGCCGCAAGGTCATCGCCGCGCTCGCGAACGAGGCGGCCGAGCGCGGCACGGCCGCCGTGTTCGCCCGCCCGCCCCTCGCCGAAGCCGGGTTCTTCGAGCGCGCGGGCTTCGGCCGTGGCGGGGGCGGCGGGGGGACCGCGGGCGCCTCTTCTACGGGCAACGAGGCGCTAGCGGAAAGCGCCTTTCGCGTCCCCGGCGCGGGGTGTAGCCTTTCCGGCGGGGATGCGCGCGGGGGGGGCCGCTGCGTCTGAGGGGGGGAAGTCACCAGGTGGGGAGAGTCGTCGCCACGGGGCAGGGAGCGGCCGCGTCGGGCCTTCGTTTGTACATCGGCCTCTGGCTTGCGCTCGCCATCCTGTCGACGGTCGCGGTCGTCGCGAACCGAAGCGCGACGGACGAAGTCGAGAATACACACTGGGTCGAGCACACCCATCGGGTGATCGAGGCGCTCGATGACGTCGAGCGGGGTCTCGTCGTCACGCAGAGCGCGCGACGTGGCTTCGCTCTCACCGGCGACGCCGACCAGCTCGCGGCGCTATCGCGAGGGGCTGCGGACGAGGACGCGGCCGTGCGAACGGTTCGCACCCTCACGGTGGACAACGCTCACCAGCAGGGGCGTCTCGACCGCCTCGAACCGCTTTTCGCGAACTGCCGTTCGGTGCAATACGCCGCCATCGCGGCGCGCCAGACGGACGGGTTCGTCCTCGAACGCGAGGCCGCCGCGACCCGCGAATTGATAGCGCTCGTGGACCGGATCGCGCCCATCCTCTCGGACCTGACCGGCGAGGAGCGGCACCTACTCATGGGGCGCGAGGGGAAGGCGGCTCGGGGCTCCGCCCACGCGAAGCTGACGAACGTACTGGGCACCGGCGTGAGCGTCGTCATCCTCTTCTTCGCGTTCGCCGGCATGCGTCGAGAGAACCGGCGTCGCACCGAGACCGAGGGAGCCGCGCGAGCGAGCGAGCAGAGCCTCTCGATGCTGCTCCGCTCCATCGGTGACGGAGTGATCGCCACCGACGCAGCGGGTCGCGTCGTGCGCATGAACCCCGCCGCCGAGGAGCTCACGGGCTGGCGCGACGGCGCGTTCGGGAAGCCCCTGTCCGAGATCTTCCGCGCCGTCCCCGACGACACGCGAGACGAGAGCGAGAACCCCTTCGAGCGCATCCTCCGGGACGAGCCCGCGCTCGCGACCGCGACGAGCCGGCAGGTGCTCGTCCGGAAGGACGGGACCGAGCGCTCGGTCGCGGAGAATGCGGCGCCCCTGCGGGACGCCGAGGGCAAGGTCGCCGGCGTGGTGCTCGTCTTCCACGACGTGACGAAGGAGCGTGAGGCCGCTCGCCTGCTCGCCGAGAGCGAAGGTCGCCTCGCCGGGCTGGCAGAGGCTTTGCCGTTCGGGATCCTCGTCCTCGATCAGCAGTCCGCGACGCCCGGTGACGCGCGGATCGTGTATGCGAACTCGCGAGCCAGCGTGGAGTCGAGGCTCGAGCTCAAGGCGTTCGTGGGCAAGACGCTCAAAGAGGCGACGCCCGACGACTACACCGAGGGTCCCGAGCGCCCGTCCGCGGCCGCCCTTCGGCGGGCGATGGAGACGGGGAAGAGCGAGATCATCGAAGTGGATCGCGGAGCGCGCGGCATCGTCGAATGCCACTATGTCTCGCTCGGGGGTCGAAGCGCCGCGGTCATCTACCAGAATGTGACGGAAAAGAGGCTGGCCGAGATCGCGCTGCGGGAGAGCGAGGCGCGCCTCCGGCAGCTCGCGGACGCCATGCCGCAGATCGTCTGGACCGCGAAGCCGGACGGCTCGCTCGACTATTACAATCAGCGCTGGCTCGAATACACCGGAATGAACCTCGAAGAGACGCGCGAGCGGGGGTGGCGCCCGATACTGCACCCGGACGATCTTCAGCCGAGCATCGATCAATGGGTGAGGGCGATCGCCACGGGCGAGCCCCACGACGGCCGGTATCGCTTCAAACGGGCGTCCGACGGCGCTTACCGGTGGCAGCTCGGTCGTGCCCTACCGATTCGCGACACGGAGGGGCGAATCACGAAGTGGATAGGGACCTCCACCGACGTCGACGACCAGGTGCGCTCGGACGAGGCGCTCCGCGCAAGCGAAGCGGCGATGAGCGAGGCTGCCGCTCGAAGGACCGCGGAAGAGCGATTCCGAGCGTTCCTGGAGACCGCGCCCGACGCGATCGTGATCGTCGACGCCGGCGGCGAGATCGTGCTCGTCAATGCGCAGACCGAAAAGCTCTTCGGCTACGAACGGCAAGAGCTCCAGGGAAAGCCCGTCGAAGCCCTGCTCCCGGAGCGCGCTCGGGCCAAGCACGTGTCGCACCGCGCGGGGTATTGGTCCGCGCCTCGCGTGCGCGAGATGGGCGCCGGGCTCGAGCTCCAGGGTCGGCGCAAGGACGGCACCGAGTTTCCGATCGAAATCAGCCTCGGGCCGCTCGAGACCGACGAAGGGCCCCTGATTTCGAGCGTGATTCGAGATATCAGCGCGCGAAAATTGACCGAGGCGGCGCTCAAGCTCGCCAACCGCGAGCTCGAGGCGTTCAGCTACTCGGTCGCCCACGACCTGCGCGCGCCCCTCCGGGGAATGAACGGCTTCGCGCAGGTGCTCCTCGATAAGTACAAGGACAAGCTCGACGCCGAGGGTCAGGACTGGCTGCAGGAGATCCTCTCGAACGCGCGCAAGATGGGCGAGCTCATCGACGCGCTCCTGTCGCTGGCCCGCGTCGCCCGGAGCCAGCTCCACATCGAGCGCGTCGACCTCTCCGCCCTCGCGTGCGCGGCGGCGGCGGGAGCGGCGGCCGCCGAGCCGGCGCGCTCCGTCGAGGTGATCGTCCAGCCGGGTCTGGTGGCTGAAATGGATCCCCAACTCGCGCGCACGGTCTTCGACAATCTCCTGGGGAACGCGTGGAAATTCACCCGATACGTGCCGAGCGCGCGCGTGGAGGTGGGAATCGCGAACGAGCCCGACGCTCCCGCGTTCTTCGTGCGCGACAACGGGGCAGGCTTCGACATGGCCTTCGCCGGGAAGCTATTCTCGCCATTTCAACGGCTCCACACGACCGACGAGTTTCCGGGGACCGGCGTCGGCCTGTCGACTGTGCAGCGAATCGTCCACCGTCACGGCGGTCGGCTCTGGGGCGAGGGCCGCGTGGATCACGGTGCGACGTTCTACTTTACTCTCCCAGGGAGCCTCAGCTGACATGACCAAAGCCATTCTGCTCGTCGAAGACAACGTGAGCGACGAGAAGCTCACGCTGCTGGCTTTCAAGACCTCGGGCATCGCGAACGAGGTCGTCGTCGCCCGCGACGGCGCGGCTGCGCTCGACTACGTATTCGCGACGGGCGCTCATCAAGGGCGCGACGGCAGCGTTCTCCCCACCGTCATTCTGCTCGACCTGAAGCTGCCCCGGATCGACGGCCTGGAGGTCTTGCGGCGAATCCGCGCCGACGAGCGCACCAAGCTCATTCCGGTGGTGGTGCTCACCTCGTCGAAGGAGGAAGAAGACGTGATCCGCAGCTACGCGCTGGGAGCCAACGCCTACGTTCGAAAGCCCGTGGACTTCACCGAGTTCGTCGCGGCGGCGAAGACGCTGGGGTTGTTCTGGCTCCTCCTGAACGAGCCGGCCCCGGCTCCACGCAAGGTGTCATGAGCGATCCGCTTCGCCTCTTGCTCGTCGACGACTCGCCGACGGACGCGAAGCTCATCGTCGAGGCGCTCCGCCGCGCCGGGCTCGAACTCGTGTTCGACCGCGCAGACACCGCTCAGGCCATGCGCGCGGCGCTCGACAAGGGGGGCGTCGACGCCGTGCTGTGCGACTGGTCGATGCCCAAATTCAGCGCCATGCGTGCGCTCGCGCTCGTCAGGGAGATGGGCCTGGATCTGCCCTTCATCCTCGTCTCGGGCACGATCGGCGAAGAGGCCGCCGTCGAGGCCATGCGCGCGGGCGCCAACGACTACGTCCTCAAAGACAATATCGCGCGCCTGGCGCCCGCGCTCGAGCGCGAGATCCGGGACGGGAGCGAGCGCGAGGCGCGCCGGCGCTCGGACGCCGCGCTTCACCTGACCGAGAGCCACCTTCGCCAGGCGCAGAAGATGGAGGCGATCGGCCGGCTCGCGAGCGGCGTCGCTCACGACTTCAACAACATTCTTTCGGTCGTTCTCAGCTATTGCTCGCTGATTCGCGACAACCTGCGCCTCGACGATCCGATGCGCGACGACGTCGAGGAGATCGGCAAGGCGGGCCGCCGCGCCGCCGATCTGACCCGGCAGCTCCTCCTCTTCAGCCGACAGCAGGTCGTCGAGACGAAGGTCATCGACCTGAACGACATGCTGGCGAGCATGGACAAGATGGTTCGTCGAATCGTCGGCGAAGACGTCGAGGTGCGGTCGACCCATGTGGACGCGTCGTGCCGGGTGAGGGCCGACCCCGGCTCGATCGACCAGGTGATCATGAATCTCGTCGTCAACGCGCGCGACGCGATGCCCACGGGGGGCACGCTGACGATGGCGACCGCGAACGTGACGCTCGACGAGCGCACGGCGCTGGCCCGTCAGGGCGCGAAGCCCGGATCGTACGTGATGCTCGCGGTGACGGACACGGGGACGGGTATGGACACGGCGACGCAAGCCCGCATCTTCGAGCCGTTCTTCACGACCAAGGAAGTCGGCAAAGGGACGGGGCTCGGCCTGTCTACCGTGTTCGGCATCGTACGGCAGAGCGGCGGAGCCATTCGGGTCCAGAGCGAGCCGGGCCACGGCGCATCGTTCGAGGTGTACCTGCCGCGCGTAGACGAGAAGCTCGATTCCGAGAAACACCCGATCGCGCCGAAGACGCTCCACGGAACGGAGACCATCCTGCTCGTGGAAGACGAGGAGCAGCTCCGCGTCGTGGCGCGAAACATCCTCCGCCGATACGGCTACCGCGTGCTCGAGGCGCGAAACGGTGGCGAGGCGCTGCTCTTCTGCGGGCGAAACACGGAGACGATTCACCTGCTCCTGGCCGACGTCGTGATGCCGGAGATGAGCGGCCCCGAGCTGGCCAAGCAGCTGGCGAAGACGCGCCCCGCGATGCGCGTGCTCTGCATGTCGGGGTACACCGACGACAGCATCGTTCGTCACGGCGTGGTCGAAGCCCGCTATCCTTTCCTTCAAAAGCCGGTCACTCCCGAGAGCCTCGCGCGAAATGTCCGCGAGGTTCTCGATGCTCCCGGTCCGTGAGCCCGGCGCACACCCCCACTCGGCTCCCGCGTGCGCCTCCCGCGTCCGCGCGCTGGGCCGAACCGAGCCGACGGGGAGAGAGGCGAATAGCTAGAGCAGCGTGTCGGTGAGCTTCTTCTGGAGCTGATCGAACGCCGTATCGAAGACCATATCGTAGACCTTCTGCTCGTAGTCTTCGCGGGTCATCGTGGCGCCCTTGATGCGCCAGGTCTCGGCGGGGCGCCAGGCGCGCGCCGCGATCTTGAGGGGCGCGCCGTCGGCGATGGCGAACGCCGCGTCGAACGTGAAGATGATCCCCGCGATCACCGTCGACGGGTGCTCGATGAGCGAGTTCGCGCGCGACCAGTCGGCCGTATAATCGACGACCAGGGTCGGCGGCCCGCTCGGAGCGGGCGCGTCGGGGTCGAGCGGATCGCCCGCGCGCATGGAGAGGATGTCGGGGGGGAACGCGTCGCTGAAGGCCTGCGCGAGCGCGGTCGCCACGCGCTGCTCGCGCGGACGCATGGCGTCGAGCGTGACGTACTTCGAGGGGAGCGCGTCGAGCCCGGGGAAGTGCCCGCCCCGCCGGATGCTCTTGTCGCCGTCGTCGAGGTTCTTCGACGGCTTCATGCGAAACCGGACCTCGGCGCTCGGGGCGCCCGGGCCCTGCGCTTCGCTCCAGGCGAGGAGCCGCTCGATGAACGCGCTGGTCGGCGCGTCGGGCTGCCCCTTCTTCTTCCAGGCGTCGAGCGCCTGGGCGAAGAACGAGTGCCGCGCCGCCTTGATCTCGGGATCGATCGTGTGGTTCGGGTACTTCTTCGCGAGGTCGTCGATGGCGGCCACCGTGCCCGCTTTCTTCGCGGTGTCGAGCGCCGCCAGCATCACCCGCCGGAGCGCGGCGGTGATGTCCGCGTCGATGCGCGACGAGGGGTGCGCGTCCGCGAAGACCTGGACGGCGTCGACGGTGCCGGTGGCCTCGGCGTCGCGCAGCTGCGCGCGCGGCAGGAGCACGTCGCGCACGTCGTCGGCGTGGCGCCCGTTCTGCGCGAGGTACGCCTGGTACGCGGGCACCGTGCCGGCCGCGACGATCGTGCGGTACATCGCGTCGTCGCTCATGTCGTTGCGGACGTTCCCGAGCCCGAGGCCGAGCAGGACGCCGGCCACGCCGGCGATCACCCAGTCGAACCGCTTCGACACGACGAAGACGCGCTTCATCGACGCCGTCGGCCCGATGGGGCTCGACATCGCGCGGTCGTGCAAGGGGTCGAGCTCGGCCAGGACCTGCGGGTCTTCTTCGGCGATGGCGCGCGCCAGATCGTTGCGCAGCGAGCCGAGCGCCGCGTCGGCCTTGACCGCCTGCTCGCGACTCGACGCCGGGACGATGACCCGCGAGCCGTCGCGCATCCGGAAGGAGAGCCCTGCCTCGTTGCCGGTCAGGGGCTCGATGGCCTCGGCCTCGCCCACGGACCACACGTCCAGGATCGGGCCGCTCGCGTCGACGACGATCCCCGGAAAGAGGTACCGGCCCGCACGCCACGGGAGCGAGTCGAGCGCGCGCAGGATCCCCAGTGCATGGGCCACGCCATAGGCCGCGCCGGCCAGCAGGACGACGTCGAGGGCGAGCATCTTCACGCCGTGGAGGGCAAAGGCGCTGTTGACATCGCCCCAACCCAGCCGGAGCACGATGCCCGCGACCAGGATGAGGACCCCGCTTCCGCCCAGATACGCCCAGGCGACCGTGCGCGACGCCCGGGCGTAAAGGAGGGGCGCGGGAGGGGCCGAACGGCGTGTCGCCGCCGCGAATCGGTCCTGTACCGGTCGCGGCAGGCCATAGAAGTCGACTTTCCTGGGCGCCGGCATGCGGTGGGGTCGATGGTAACCGAACGATGGGGCGTACAGCCGCGTTTCAGGCCGATCTCGAGCGCCCACCCTTGCCTACCCGCGGTTCTCTTTGCGAAGCTGCGGGCATGCGACCGGGTGCAAATGGGACGGACCGCCGCAGACGGCCTCGTCTACGGTTTGACGCGATCCGGCCCGACCCTATAGAAGCCGACGCGAGCACAAGATCCATGGGAGACGACGCACGATGAGCCCGACCGCGATGCTCACCTTGATGTTCGCGGCGATCGCGATGTTCTCGTGGTCGGCCAGCCGGCGCTGGAAGCTGCTGCAGATCGGCCGCCCCGCCAGCCGGCTCGATCACCTCGGTGCGCGCCTGAAAGGAACGTGGAGATACGCGTTTCGACAGGAGAAAATGGACTATTACAACCCGGCCGGGATCGCCCACAAGCTGATCTTCTTCGGGTTCATCGTGCTCCTGGCGCGCACCATCATTCTCTGGGGCCGCGGCTACTACGCGCCGTTCGACCTCTTCATCTTGCGCCCCGACCAGCCCCTCGGGCAGGCCTACGAGTTCCTCAAGGACTGCATGGGCGCGCTCACGGTCTGCGGCACGCTCGTCTTCTTTTATTACCGGCTCGTCGTGAAGCCGAAGCGCATGTCGCTCAGCATCGAGGGCGTCATGATCTTGATGATCATCGCCTCGATGATGCTGGCCGACATGATCTACGACGGGTCGTCGCTCGTTCTCGCGTCGAAGGCCGCGGCGTTCTGTGCCGGGGCCGCTCACCCGGGCACCGAGTCGCAGTGCGCGGCGGTCGCGACGATCACCGCGCCTCTCGGCGACGAGATGTGGCAGGGCGCCTGGTCGTTCTGGCCGGGGCCGTTCGGGGCCCTCTTTGCGTCGATGTTCTCGGGCATCTCGCCCGGAGCGCTCATCTGGGTGGCGCGCTTCGGGTTCTGGACCCACGCGACGCTCCCGCTCATCTTCCTGAACCTCCTGCCCCACTCGAAGCACTTTCACGTCATCACGGCGATCCCGAACGTCTTTCTCCGGAGCCTGAAGCCGGCAGGGCGCCTCGAGCCGATGGCGGAGAACGCCGAGAAGCTCATGGAGGTCGTGGGCGCGGCGGCCGACGCTCCGGACCCGCTGGCCTTGCCGGTCGGCATCGCGCGGATCGAGCAGTTCTCGTGGAAGTCGATCCTCGACTTTTACACGTGCACCGAGTGCGGCCGCTGCTCCGACAACTGCCCCGCCCACCGCACGGGCAAGGTGCTCAGCCCGAAGCACCTGACCCTGGCCCTTCGCGATCACCTCTACGCGCGCGAAGAAGAGTTCATCAAGCACAAGGCTGACTCGAACGGCGCGCCGGCAGCCGCGACGCCGGCGACGGCTGGCGGCGAAGGCGAAGCGCCCGCCGCGGTGACCGATGGCACCGCCGCGCCGGTCCAGGCGACCGACGGCCTCCAGGCGCTGAACCTGGTGCCCGACGTCATCCACCCCGACGTCTTGTGGGCGTGTACGAGCTGCCGCGCCTGCGAGGAGCAGTGCCCGGTGCTCATCTCGTACGTCGACAAGATCATCGACATGCGCCGCAACCTGGTCATGGTCAAAGGCGAGTTCCCGCACGAGCTGAACAAGCCCTTCCAGGGCATGGAGACCAACGGCAACCCCTGGAACCTGTCGCGCATGGATCGCGCAGGCTGGTCCGACGGCCTCGGCATCCCGATGATGAGCGAGAAGCCGACGGCGGAGGTACTCTACTGGGTCGGCTGCGCCGCGAGCTACGACGATCGCGCGAAGAAGATCGCGCGCGCGACCGCCCGGCTCTTGAAGCAAGCCGGGGTCGACTTCGCGATCCTTGGCCAGGAAGAGAGCTGCACCGGCGACCCGGCACGCCGCGCGGGCAACGAGTTCCTCTTCGCGATGCTGGCCGAAGGCAACGCGGGCACCATCAACGGCTACAAGGAGCAGGGCGGGGTTCGCACGATCGTGACGACATGCCCGCACTGCTTCAACTCGCTGAAGAACGAGTACCCCGACTTCGGCCTCAAGGTCGAAGTGGTGCACCACACCGACTTCTTGCTCGGCCTCGTCGCCGAGGGGAAGCTCGTGCCGACCAAGCCGGTCGAGGGGCGGGTCGTCTATCACGACTCGTGTTACCTCGGCCGCTACAACGGCATCTACGACCCTCCGCGCGAGATCTTGAAGCGCATCCCGGGCGTCGAGCTCGTCGAGCCGGAGTACTGGACCAAGCAGCGCGGCCTCTGCTGCGGGGCCGGCGGCGCGCAGATGTGGATGGAGGAGCAGAACCAGGACCGCGTGAACGTCAAGCGCACCCTGCAGCTCGTCGACACCGGCGCCAAGACGATCGCGAGCGCCTGCCCCTTCTGCATGACGATGCTGACCGACGGCATCAAGAGCAAGAACCTCGAAGAGTCGATCCAGCAGCTCGACGTGGTCGAGCTCCTCGATCGCTCGTGCGAAATCACGGTCGCTGCGCCGGAGGTGATTCCTCCGCCGGCCGAGGCGCCCGTGGCCGAAGCGGTGGCCGAGTAACGCGGGCGCTCAGGCGGGGCGTCGCCGCGGTGAGGGAGCGACGGCGCTCCACCGCGCGAGGGCGGCCCCGCCGACCGCCGCCCCGGTCCACACCGGCAAGAGCAGGGCGACGATCGGCCCGTTGACCTGATCGAACCAGGGCAGCGCCTTCAGCCCGAGCCCGGCGATGGAGCACACCGCGAGGAGCGCCGCGATCGTGGCGACCGCGCGCTTCGCGCCCTCGCTCCCCCATGCGACCCCCACGGCGAACACGGCTAGCGTGAGGCCGAGGGGGAAGCACTGGAAGATGTTCTCGTTGTGGTGCGCCACGGAGTGGTCCGTGGCCAGCCAGAAGAACACGAAGATGCAGCCGAGGAGGCCTGCGGCCAGGCCCAGCACGGCGAGCCCCAGGCCGAACCCGACGCGCGCCAGCCGTGACGAGCGCGCCGCGCACCCGAGCGCCGCGAGCGCGAAGCCGAGCGCCGAGCCGATGAGGCCCATCCGGACGCCCCAGCGCGGCGGGCTCTCGCGAAGAGGCGCCCGGTGCGCATCGAGAAGCAGCGTCTCGCGCGCGACGAGCGGCACGTCGGCCGCGGGCGTCGACGGGCTTACGTTCCCCACGTTCCCTACGTTCCCTACGTGGCGCACGCGCTCCTCGACCATCGACGGCAGGAACATCTCTTCCCATTGCGTGATCGGCTCGTCGATCACGTCGCCCATCGCGAGGTCGAGCCCGAGGTACACCGGCACGTCGTCGGCCGTGAGTCGCTCCGTGTGGCCACGGAACGTGAGGCTCGCGGGCCCCGCCGACGCCGCGCGAAGCCGCCCCCCCACGGCGGTGTCGATGGCGTCGCGCACGCGCGTCGAGCAGTTGTCGCGGTAATAGTCGTAGCGGTAGTACCGATTCGCCGGGAGGGCGTCGTGCGCGAGGCGATCGGCGAGGGCCCGGCGCTGCTCCGGCGTGAGCGCGAGCTCCTGCGCGAGGATGCTCCGGTTCTCGGCGCGGTATTGCGCGACGGTGGCCGCGAGCGATTGCACCGACAGCCAGTAGCGGAGGCGACCCTTCAAGAAGTCGGAGATCAGCGTCGGCGAGCGGTAGTCGAACGTGCCGTAGTTGTAGACGTCGTCGCGCGCGTCGCGACCCTCTCGAGCGTGGTGAACGAGCAGGGCGTCGTGCCCGAACTTGTAGAAGGGATGATCCCCGGGCCCGAAGGTGAGGAGCGAGATCGTGAGCTCCGAGCGTTGCTCCCCCGCGCCCCCCGCGCCCCCCGCGCGCGCGTCGCGCGCCAGGCTCACGCAAACGGCAAACGCGGGCACGAGGGAGACGAGACCCCATGCGACTCGGAGGCCCATCGAGCGGTCAACACGGGCACCTCGTCCGTTCTTCCCGCCCTTGGCTCGATGATTGCTGAGTCGAACCTCATGCGACTCTTATCTGCGGCCGCGGCCGGCGGCTTGGTCATGGCTCTGGCTCCGGGCGCTCTCGCGCAAGACGTGCAGCCCGTACAGGCCGCGCCCGAGACCTCGACCGTTGTCGCCGGGCCGGCTTCGCCTCCAGTCGTGCAACCCGTGTCGAGCGAGCCGGCCGTGCGCACAGTGATCGTGAAAGAGAAAGAGCGCGATACGGCGGCCGAGATCCAGAACGGCGGCCTCGGGTGGGAATGGGTCTACCTGAACGCGGACATGGGCGTCGCGTATACCGATCTCGTGTCGCTGAAAGCCTCGAACTGGCAGCTCCAGGACAACTCCGCCACAGGCCCCGCGTTCGGCATCGGGGCCGGCGTTCGCCTGCTCTTTCTCACGCTCGGCGTACGCGCCCGGGACCTCGCGTTCCCCACGTTCAACATGTGGGAAACGGATCTCGAGGCCGCGCTCCACTTTCGTATCTGGCGCGTCGACATGGCCATCGGGGCGCGCGGCGGATACGCCTTCCTCGGCTCGTTCAGCGCCAACTCGCTGCAGGCCTCCTCGGGCTCGACCCCTTCAGACGTGACCGTCCACGGGTGGAACGTGGGGCCCACGGCGGCGGTCGACGTCTACCTCTCGAAGCTCGTCTCCGTCGGCGTCGACGCGAACGCCGAGTTTCTCTTCCTCCAGCGGCCCGCGCTTCCTTTGAACGGCCACGCGGTGCCGGCCGGCCTCGGGGGGCTCTATGCCGATTCCGGCTCGAGCATCGGCGCAGGATTCGTCGGAATGGCCCACCTCGGAATCCACTTCTAGACGCCGAAACTCGGCGCCGGACCGGGATAGCGCTATCCTAAGGGGAATGCCCTGTCCCATCTGCAGTCGTCCGGCGCTGCCGCGCACGCAGAACGACGCCGCTCCGTTCTGCTCGCCGCGCTGCAAACAGATCGACCTCGGCAACTGGCTGAGTAACCGCTACAGCGTGCCCGGCGTCGATGGGAGCGCGGGCGAGGGCGTCGACGACGGCTACGTCAACATCGACCGCGAAGAGGGTGCGTGATCCGCGCCCTCGCCGCGGCCGTCGCCGCCTCGGCTATCCTTTTCGCCGCAGGCGCGGCGTCGGCGCAAGATATCGAGCCGCCGCCTCCGCTGTCGAACGCGCCGCCGACCTCGAGCGCCGGCGGCTCGACGTACGCGAACACGAGCGACCAGAGCCAGGACAGCGGCCTCGGGCTCGAGTGGGTGTACCTCAACGCCGACGCCGGCTTCGCCTACATGAACATGGCGACGTTCAGCCAGACGGCTCTGGCCATCCAGCAGACCTCGAGCGCGGGGGGCGCGTTCGGAGTCGGCGCCGGCCTGCGCTTGCTCTTCTTCACGGTCGGCGTTCGCGCCCGCGATCTGCAGCTGTCGGACTACAACCTCTGGGAGCTCGACGCCGAGGCCGCGTTCCACATCCGGATCTGGCGCATCGACCCGTACTTCGGCGTGCGCGGGGGCTACGCGTTCGTCGGGAGCCTCGGATCGGGCGCCGTCTCGACGAGCTCGGGCACGTCGGCCTCCGACGTGAGCGTGCACGGCCTCAACGTCGGCCCGATGTTCGGCATCGACGTGTACCTCTCCAGCCTGTTCTCGATCGGCGGCGAGGCCAACGCCGAGTTTCTCTACCTCAAACGGCCGGCGGTGGCCCTTCCGCAAGGCGTGACGGCGGCCGACGTCGCGATGCTCCCCCCATCGCAGCAGCAGCTCTACCAGCAGTCGGGATCGAGCGCCGGCTTCGGCGCCATCGCGACACTCCACGCCGGCCTTCATTTCTGACGCTCCGGGCGCGAGCGTCGTGGCCGATGCGTGGTCGAAGCGGTGGTCGAAGCGGTGAGTGAAGCGTTGCGCTGGCTCCTGCCGGCCATCTTGCCGGCCGTGGTCTTCGCGGCCCTCTTGCGCAAGATCGACCCGCGACGCGAGCCGCGCGCGCTCGTCGCGGTGACCTTCGGGCTGGGCGCGGTCGCCGCCGGGATCGCGCTCGCCGTCACCCAGCGAGCCGCCACGCGCACGGGCCTCGACGTCCGCGTGTCGGCCGCGGGGGAGACCGGCGCGCTGGTCTTTCTCTTCTTCGTCGTCGCCCCCATTCAAGAAGCCGCCAAGGTCGCGGCCGCGTGGCCGGCGTTCCTCGTGAAGCACGTCGACCAGGCCTACGACGGGATCGTGTACTCGGGCGCCTCGGCGCTGGGCTTCGCCGCCATCGAGAACGCGCTGGTCTTGCGGGCGCACCCGGCGGGCGCCATCTGGGTCGCGCGCGCGCTGCTCGCCCTGCCCGCGCACGTCTTCTTCGCCTGCATCTGGGGCTATGCCCTGGCGCGGGCCAAGCACTCGAAGCAGCGCCTCCCGATCTTCCCCGCGGCGTTCCTCGCGACCATCGCGGTGCACGGCCTCTACGCGCACTTCGTCTACGGCCGGGGCCCGGGGGCGCTCCTCGCGGTGTCGCCGCTCCTGGCCGTCATGGGCGCCGTCGCCTGGCTGCTCTGGCGCGATCTCGAGGCGCGCGGTGAACGTCACTCGCCCGTCCCGTCGACGTCGCGGGGGACGCTCTCGCGCCTGACGCAGCCCCCGAGTCTCTCGGCGGTGCGGTCGGCGCTGCGCCGGGCCGACGAGCCGGTCAAGGTCCGCTGGATTCTCTTCGGGGCGCTCGTGACGCTGGGGGCCATGCTCGTCGGGCTGGCCGGCGGCGTGATCGCCGCGCACGTGCTCCACATCGATCTCTCGACGGTCAACGAGCACGAGCTCCGCACGGCGGCGCCCGCGCTCCTGCTCGGCATGGGCCTGCTCGGTTCGTTCCCCACGAGCGGCTGGCTGGTCGCGCGGGCCGCCCACGTGCGAACCCTCCTCGAGCCGGCGCTGGCGTGCGTGCTCGCCCTCGTCGTGACGCTGGTCGCGCTCGGCTTCGCGGCGCCGTTCGCCGTGGTCTTCGCGCTCGCCATCTCGCCCATCGCCTGGGTCCTGTCATGCGCAGGCGCGTGGGTCGCTTCGAGCTAGGCGTCCCTCAGGTTTGCCGACCCGGGCCGGCGGTGAGCTAAGCTCCCGGGAAGGTCCGGCTTTGCGTATCCTCAAGAGCGCCCTCTTCTGGCGCATTTTGCTGAGTTCCCTGCTCGTCGTCGCCGTGCTCGGCGTCGGCCTCTTTCGAGCGAACAGCGCGCACGAGGAGCTCGAGAAGCAGTTCGAGCGCCTCGTGCAGCACGATCTCAAGCTGGCCGACGACGCCGAGCAGCTGCTCCGGCTGATGGTCGACCTCGAGACCGGCAAGCGCGGGTACCTGCTCACGGGCGACCGATCGTTCCTGGCGCCCTACGAGCAAGCGCGGCGCGAGCTCGATGGCCTGCTCACCGAGGCCCAGGACGTCGCCGAGAACGGCATGGAAGACGAGCGCGTCGCCGCGTTCGGACGGCTGCTCCACGACTGGATCCAGAACATCAGCGAGCCGCAGATCCTCGCGCGCCAGAAGGGCAACATCCCCGACCCGGGCGTGGCCGACGAGGGCAAGTCGCGCACCGACGAGATGCGCGGCCTGCTGTCGGACCTGCGGCGTCACGCGCTCGACGACGCAGACGAGCGCGAGCAAGCCGCGTTCGACTCGGCCGGCGCGCTCCAACGCGCGACGCGCACGGTCCTCTTGCTCGCGATCATCATCGCCCTCGGCAGCGGCGCGTGGATCGCGCGCGACATCGCGGGAACGACGGCGCAGCTCGAAGAGGCGCTCGGCGCCACCGGCCGCCTCGAGCCGCTGCCCCCCATGCCCGTGCGCCGCGACGAGCTCGGAGCCGTCGGGCGGAGCCTCGCCAAGATGCACACGCTCCTGCTCGAGAAGGACGCGAGCCTGCGCGCCACGCTCGCCGACCGCGAGCGGGCCCTCGCCGAGCTGACGCAAGCCAACGCCGCCCTCGCCCTCCGCGACGCGCGGGCCCGGGCCTACGCCGAGTTCGTGCGCGAGCTCAAGGCCCTCGACGTCGGCGCCCTCGCCACGGGCGGCTTGCAGACCCTGGTGCGCCTGGCCGACGCGCAGGTGGGGACGGTGTATTTGCTCGACGAAGAGAACCACCTCGTGCCGGTTCAGGCGACGGCGTCCGACGGGCGCATCATCGATCACCTGGCCTTTGGCGCCGAGGGGCTCCCCAAGAGCGTCATGGATCGCCGCGAGCCGGTGTTCTTGCGCTCCGAGACGCTCGGGGAACCGCTGCCCAGCCTCGATCTCGGCGTGGGGATGGCGCCGCTCCGCTGGGTGCTCGCGTACCCCGTGGCGCTCGGGGCCGAGGGCGTGGGCGCGATCGTGCTCGCCGGCATCCACTTCCCCGCCGCCGACGCCGCCGATGGCGTTCGCGATGCCACGCGGCAGCTCGCCGTGGCCCTGCATAACGCGTGGACCCACGACCGCCTCCGCGAGAAGAGCATCGCGCTCACCGAGCAGGGCGAGCGCCTGACGCGCGCCAACAAGGTCAAGACCTCGTTCCTCGCGTCGATGAGCCACGAGCTCCGCACCCCCCTCAGCGCGATCCTCGGGTTCGCCGATCTGTTGCTCACGTCGTCGAAGGAGCAGCTGTCGTCGCGCGCGCGCGAATCGCTCGAGCGCATCAAGCGCAACGGCGAGCACCTGCTCGGTCTCATCAACGACGTGCTCGACCTCGCGAAGGCCGAGGCCGGGCGCGTCGAGGTGCGGCTCGCGCCCGTCAACGTGGTGCTGCTCGCGCGCGCCTGCGTCGCCGAGGTCGAGAGCCTGCGATCGGGCAAGAACCTTCGCATGGAAGTCGACGCTGGAGAGGCCTCTGCCGACACCATGACCGACCCGCAGCGCGTGCGGCAGATCATCATCAACCTCCTCGCCAACGCCATCAAGTTCACCGACGAGGGCGAGATCATGATCAACGTGCGCGCGACCGCCAACGAGGTGCAGGTCGCCGTGCGCGACACGGGCATCGGCATCCCCGCCCACGCGATGAAGGAGCTCTTCCAGGACTTTCATCAGCTCGAGGCGGGCGACGGCCGTCGCTACGACGGGACTGGCGTCGGCCTCGCGCTCTCGCGGCGGCTCGCGCGCGCCCTCGGCGGCGAGATCGAGGCGCGCTCGCGGCAGGGCGAAGGCTCGACGTTCACGCTCGTCTTGCCGAGGATTCCTCCGCAAGCGCAGGCGCAGGCGGGCGAGACCGTCGCTCTCCTCGTGCCCGCGTCGACCCGCCCCGAGAAGGCCCTTTCGTGACGGGAGCCCCCGCAGGCACCGCCACGCTCGCCACGCTCGCCACGCTCGGCGACGCGTCCGGCAACGTGCTCATCGTCGACGACTTCCCCGACACGCTCGCGCTCTACGAGGCGGTGCTCAGCGAAGACGGCCACAACGTGCGCCTCGCGTCGAACGGACTCGAGGCCCTCCGCAAGGTCGACGAGCTCGAGCCCGAGGTCGTCTTGCTCGACGTGTCGATGCCGGGCCTCGACGGGGTCGAGGTCCTGAAGCGCCTCCGCACGCGCCGCGGGGGCGGCCCCGCCGTGATCATGCTCACCGCCGCGCGCCGCGAGCCTCACGCGATCGAGGCGGGGTTGAAAGAAGGCGCCGATGCGTACCTGACGAAGCCCATCGACTCGCGCGAGCTCGTGGCCCGCGTCCGCGCGGCGCTCGAGACCTTTCGCCTCAAGCGCGTGCTCGAAGCCCAGCGCCGCGATCACATCGCGATGCTCGTTCACGACCTCCGGCATCCGCTGTCGTCGCTCGGCCTCATCGCCGAGGTGCTCGAGTCCGAAGACATGTCGGCCGCCGAGTTCCAGGCCACGGTCTCGCAGATCCGGACCATGTGCGCCGACATGTCGCGCCTGGTCGACGGGGTGCTCGTCGCGAGCCGCCTCGAAGCCGGCGTTTTCACCGTCGAGGCCAGGACCATCCCGGCGCGCGCGATCATCGGGCCGATGCTCGCCGTGTTCAGTCCCGTCGCCACCCGGCGTCGTGTCGCCCTGTCGCTCGAGGGCTCGCTGGATCTCGAGGTGCATGCCGACCCGCAGAAGTTGCGGCAGGCGCTCGACAACGTGCTCGCGAACGCCCTCAAGTTCACCCCCCGCGGCGGCCGGGTTCGCGTCCGTGTGGGTCGCGAGCCGGGCCCCCCGGCGCTCACGGTCTTCGAGATCGCCGACACCGGCCCCGGCGTCGCCGAGGTCGAGCGCGACCGTATCTTCGACCGATACTCCCAGGGTGCCCGCGGCCGGGCGGCGGGGGGTGCGGGCCTCGGCCTCGCCATCGCCCGCGGCATCGCCGAGGCCCACCATGGGTCGATCGAGGTCGGCACGGGCGACCTGGGCGGGGCGTCGTTCCGGATCACGCTGCCGGCGTGAGTCAGGGCCGGCCGGAAGGCCCCCTTCGCTTGACATCCGGCGAGCACCCTCTAGATTGCCGCCCTCTTCGGACTGTCGCCGGAGATTCGAGGGAAGACCGTGGCCAACCATCCGTCCGCCGAGAAGCGCAACCGTCAGCGAGTGAAGCGCACCCTGCGCAACCGTGCAGTCAAGAGCGCGGTGCGAACTCAGGTGAAGACCGTGCGCGCGGCGATCGAATCGAAGGACCCGGTCGCGGCGCAGAAGGCGTTCGCCGAGGCCAGCGTCACGCTCGCCCAGGCCGCGGCGAAGGGCTCCATCCCGAAGAAGACGGCGTCGCGCAGGATCTCGCGCCTCGCGTCCGCACTGCACGGTCTCGGCAAGAAGGCCTGAGGCTGGCTGCGGCTGGGACTCGGTCGGCGCTTTCGGCGCCCGGGCTGGGCCTGTTGAAGTCACGGTGAGCCGGTACGTCTCGGCGTGCCTCTGGACAAGAGGTAGGCGGGACGGGTAACTACGGCCGTGTTCACCTCACGTCCCCATCGTCTAGAGGCCCAGGACCGCGGCTTTTCACGTCGCTAACGAGGGTTCGACTCCCTCTGGGGACGCCAATCGTTGGCTACACGCATTTTGGCGATGA
>OCTA010000077.1_pt1 | contig 91308 bp, 74 predicted proteins | sample 1538991 | NCBI WGS metagenome assembly OCTA01 (sample SAMEA3539302, study PRJEB22396) | soil metagenome | biome: tundra; feature: field; material: soil | place: USA | collected 2010-05 | depth 0.15 m
GATAGAGCATCAGTCTTCGGAACTGAGGGTTGGGGGTTCGAGCCCCTCCGGGGCCGCCATTTGATTCTGCCTTAGGCATGGTTTTATGTGGGGACAGCCGCCCTCGGCTGTCCGTCGAGCGCAGCTCGACCTGATTTTGATACCGGCATCCACAATAGAAGAAGAGAACTCGGGCCTCCGGCCCGAGGACAGCCGAAGGCGGCTGTCCCCACATGTAAATACCAGAAAGCCCGAAAACCCCTGTGGCGCGGACGTTCCGCCTGGGATAAAATTCACCCTCGACTTCGCAGGCATGAAACGCATCTTCCACTTCCGCGCATCTTCTTCCCAACTGGGCCCCTTGGAAGAACGTCTGCTCGAAGCCCTGTGGCAGCGCGGAAATGCAACTGTTCGTGACCTCGTCGACGGCTCCTGTCAGGATCTCGCCTACACGACGGTGATGACCACGCTCGACCGTCTCTTCAAAAAGAATTTGCTCTCGCGCGAAGCCGAAGGCCGCGCATTCCGTTACAAGCCGCGATTCACCCGCGAAGAACTTCACCGTGAAGTCGCCGGCGAGGCCTTCCGGCAATTGCTGGATGCCAGCCCCGCATCGTCGTTGCCGCTCTCGTATCTGGTCGAAATCCTGACCGAGCGTGACGCACAGTTGCTCGATGACCTTCGCCGGGTAGTGGAAGCGAAGCGGCGCGAGTTGCGCAACGTCGAAGCCCGGAACGAAACCAAGCCCAAGGACAAAGCCTGATGTTCGCCGCCCGCGGCATCGCCGTCTCTTTCTCCGTGTTCGTGATGGTGTACTGCGTTCTCTCGCTCGCCTTGTGCCTTGCCTGGCGCACGGTCCAGCCGCGCATCGAGCGCCTTGCGGTTCGCCGAGTTGCAGATGTGCTGTTCGCCCTGCGAATGTTGCCACTGGCCACCGCGGCCGTAATCACGGCTGCCTTCACAGTGCCGTCTTTCCTGCTGCTCGAGCCGCGGGCCATCGAAGAGCCTTTGGGCGAGATTCCTCTGGCTCTGGGCATCTTCGGCGCTGCGTTGGGAATATTTGGAATTGTGAACGCGGGTGTGGCCGTGCGCCGAGCCTCCCGCACTGTCTCGACGTGGACCAACGCCGCGCAGCCCCTCGAATCCTACGCACACATTCCTGTTCTGCGAATTTCCTCAGTGATTCCTGCGATGACCGCCGCAGGCATCGTTCGTCCTAGAGTCTTGCTGTCCCCCGCTGCGGAATCCATGCTCACGGCCAACGAACTGCACACGGCCTTGAATCATGAAGTCGCCCACGTTCGCCGCCGCGACAACTTGAAAAAGCTCCTGTTGCGTTTCGTAACCTTCCCCGGAATGTCTGGCCTGGAAGCCGCCTGGCTCGAAGCCACCGAGATGGCCGCCGATGACGCCGCAGTCTCCAATGCCGGCGAGGCGCTCGATCTGGCCGCAGCCCTGATCAAGCTTGCACGCCTCGGACCAGTCGAAGCGCCTGTGGACCTCACCGTCGCTCTGATGGCCAGCCCCGGTGCCGTCATGAACGCCCGCGTCGAGCGTCTGATCGCCTGGAGCGACGATCGCCCTACTGCGCACGGGAGAATCTCGCTACGATATGCATTCGGAGCAGCCGCGGCCACCGTCGCGGTGTTCGCCCTCACCTATGTTCAACTTCTGGTGCACGTGCACACCGCAACCGAGTGGTTGGTGCGGTAGCAACCACCGCAAGTTTTCGTCAGCCCCGAATCGTTGGTTCTAAAATCCTGGCAACCTCAAATTGCGATCCCCAATCTAACTACATCATCCGCTCGAGCGATTCGAGAAGGCTCAATCTTTGCGCCGAAGATTGAAGATTGTTCCGGCCAAGGAGTATTTGTTCAGTGAAACAGCGGATTTCTCAACTTCGCATCTCCTCCATGAAGCGGGCCCTTTCGGTTGGCATTCTTTCGGCCACTACGCTGATCACTGTCTCGCCCGCCTTTGCGGCGTTAGGTGAGCCCGTCAGCTCCGTTCAGGCTGACCAGGCTCACATGCAAGGCACTCTGCGCACCAGGCAAAGCCAGGCTTACACCATCCACGAAATCCGCGCCGCCACTGGAACGATTGTGCGTGAATATGTTTCCTCGTCGGGACGAGTCTTCGCTGTGGCTTGGCAAGGTCCGTGGCCGCCCGACATGCGCCAGATCCTGGGCTCCTATTTCGAACAGTACCAGCAAGCGGTCCAGGCGCCGACGAACTCCCCCGCCGGCCGAAAGCCGCTCCGCATTGAACAGCCTGGTTTTGTCGTCCACGCGGGCGGACACATGCGTTCGTTCACCGGCCACGCATACATTCCAGACATGCTCCCGCAGGGCGTTAGCGCGGAAGAAATCCGATGAAGCCATCCATCCCATACAACAGGTTCACCCTTCGGAATATATTCCCGATGATTGCAGCGTGCGCAGCCTTGTGGTCCGGCCTTTGCTGCGGAGGCAGCAGCAGCCCGCACGTGAATTCAAATTCAGTGTCAACTTCCGGCTCCAACGTTCAGCCCATCACGGTGAACTCAGGACCAACCGGCAACTATACCAACGGTGCATTTACCAGCATCACCGTGTGCGCGCCGGGCACTTCTACGTGCCAGACGATTGACGGCATTCTGGTGGACACCGGATCCTCCGGACTCAGGATCCTTTCTTCCGCGCTCACGATCTCCCTGTCGCAACAGAAATCATCCGACGGCAACCCCGTCGTCGAGTGTCTTCCCTTTGTCAGCGGATATACATGGGGTCCGGTGCAGTCCGCCGACGTTCAGATCTCCGGGGAGAAGGCAAGTTCCGTCCCGACCCAGGTGATCAGCGCCACGGACTTTCCCGTCCCCACCAGTTGCTCCGATCAAGGAGCTTCCGAGAACACGCTGGACGCTCTGGGCGCGAATGGCATATTGGGCGTGGGAAATTTCGCGCAAGATTGTGGCGGCGCCTGCGCCACCACCGGCGCCTCCAACCCCGGCCTGTACTATGAATGTCCAAGCTCCGGCTGCATTGTTATCGCGCAGAGCTTGGCGCAGCAAGTACAAAACCCCGTCGCGCTTTTCGCTACCGACAATAATGGAGTGATTCTCGAACTCCCCGCCGTGACCGCGCCGGTTGCCAGCATCAACGGCTCGCTCGTCTTTGGCATTGGAACGCAGTCGAACAACGGGCTCAACGGCGCCACGGTGTATGCCTTGAACGACCTCGGAAACTTCACCACCAGCTTCAACAATCAGTCCTACGACCAAAGCTTTCTCGACAGCGGATCAAACGGCCTCTATTTCCTAACCGCGAGCACGACCGGAATCCCGGTCTGCACCGACGCTACATTTTTCTATTGCCCGTCGAGCACGCAGAATCTTACGGCGACAACTCAGGGATCCAACGGCACGAGCGGTCAAATCAAGTTCAGCGTGGCCAATGCTGACAGCCTCTTCAACAACAACCTGACTGCCTTCGTGTTTGCGGATCTGGCCGGACCGAATTCTCTTGCCGGATTCGATTGGGGTCTGCCGTTTTTCTACGGCCGAAATGTATTTACTGCCATCGAAGGAAAAACCACTCCGGGAGGAACGGGGCCATACTGGGCGTACTAGAACTCTGCGAGTCTAGAAATTCACCCGCACGCCCAACTGCGCCGCGAACGGAATTCCCACCGTCGTGCCCGGTCCAAAGAAATCCCCCAGTCCGCCCGCGGGAATTTCCAGCTGCTTGAAACTCGTGATGGGCTGGAGTTGATTGCAGGTTGGATAGTCGAGGCAAATGTTGGTGGCATTGCCCGAGGCGATGTCGCTGTCCGGAACCGGGAGCGCCGCGATCGTGCCTACAAAATTGGCGCCCGGATTATTGCGATTGAAGAGATTAAAGAACTCAGCGAAGGGGAGTACTTCCCAGCGCTCTCCGAACTTGAATGGACGCGTCACCCGCAGATCCATCTGGATGTAAGGTGTCCCGCGGAAGGCATCGAGCGCAGTGGGCGTGCCATTCACCGAAATACGTTGGCTGTTGTCAGCGGTCGTAATCGTAAAGGGTCGGGCGGACTCGGCCTGAAACACCGTGCTCACTTCTAACCCTCCGGGGACGTGTAAAGTGCCCGCAAGAACGAATCGCTGTCGAACGTCTTCGCCCGAAGGCCCGTAGTCGCCTGGCCCGAACGGGTTCAGCGGATTGCAAACTCCATTCACATAGTCAAACAGCTCGCCCAGCACGCATCCCCAGGTCTGTGCTTTCGAGAACGTGTAATTCGCGACCAGATTGAACCGCTGCGACACGTTGCCCTGCAGGTGAAGCATCAGCGCGTTGTAGCTGGACCGGTTGTCGGACTTGAAGATGTTCACGTTCGGCACGACGCTCTGCTGATCGGCGCCATACATTGGATCTGACGTGGGAATCAGCGGAGTGAAAAGGTTCGTATCGCTGGTATAGCTGTAGGCGCGATAGCCGTGATTGCCTTGTTCGTGCGTGTAGTCGGCGCCGATCGTCCAGTGCTCATTAAGAGCGTGCTGAACGCCGCCCGTGATGTGGATGGCATAGGGCGTCTTGTAATACGAGTCGATGATGTTACCGGTAGTTCCAACTCCACCTTGAAGGCAGCCAGGACCGGCCAGGGCATAGGCGCCGGCGGTTCCCGTCAGGGCGCACGCGCCCGTGACAAAGGTCGAAGAATTGACCGCCTGAAATGCTGTGCCCCACCCATTCTGCGCGAGGTCGTTGTAGAAGAGTCCAAACCCTGCGCGGAAAACCGTTCTGCCGCTGTCGCCGGGAGCGTATGCGATTCCCAGTCGTGGCGCGAATTGCTTGCGGTAGTCGTGCGGGACATTGGGAATGAGCGGAATCTGCAGCCCTTCCAGCGTCGGGAATGCCGCGTCTTGCGCCTGGCTGCGTCCCGAGCCAGTGAAGAGTCCGAACGTGGTTTGCCAGCGCAGTCCGTAATTGAACGTGAGATGCCGCGCCACCCGCCACGAATCCTGTGCGTAGAGCGCCAGCCGCTGCACGCTCTGCGAAAAACTTCCATCGCTCGCGGGAGTCGTCGAAGCCCCGTTTGCGTAGTCGATCGGGAACTGTGCAAGGTTCGTGGCGTTCAACGTGTAGAAGGACGGATCGCTTGGGAATGAGTACAGCGTCTCTTGATTTCCCGAAAACGCTCCACCCAGCACCGGTTCGTGGATGAAATTCACTCCAAACTTGAATGAGTGGTCGCCCGTGGCGTGCCCAAGGTCGTAGCGGAACTGATATTTCTGCTGATCCCGCAGCGACGGAAACAGCGTGATCGGCGTGGCGAACTGGTTGTCGCCGTAAGTTTCGAATCCCGAAACTGTCAGTGTTGTGGAGCTGAATGGAAACGCCAGCGCGAAACCCAGCGTCGAGTTTCGCGTCTGCGTCAGATGCAGCAAGCTGGCATCGAACACAAACGTCCCCAGCCAAGTCGGGCTGAAGCCGTAGGTATTGCTGATCACGCTGTTCCAATAAACATCATGCGTGGTCAGCCCGGTCGAAGGCAAAGTCGCCTGCGCTACCAGGCTGTTGTGCGTCAGATAATTGTCTTCTGACGCGCGCAGGAACCACTGCGACTTCGCCGACTGCGCCCAATCAAACCGCACCGACCCGATGTAGTCGCGAAAGGGAATCGGAACGTTCTGCGGAACCGCGATCGACGGCACGCCCGGAATCAGCCCGTCCGCAGCGATTTGTGCCAGCGCGTTGAACTCCGTGAGGCTGTTCGGACTGTAGGCAATGCTGGCATTTTCGCGAACGTACTCAAAAGACGAGAACAACCAGACCTTGTCGCGCGCGATCGGCCCACCGAGCGTGGCAACGTAGTTCTGCCGCGAAAACGGCTGCTTCGGATTCGGCGCGGGATTCTCAATCGGAAAGCGCGCATTCAGCGCCGCCGCCCGATCGTAAAATGCGCCACTCCCGTGCCACTCATTCGTTCCGCGCTTTGTGGTGATGACCACCGACCCCGCCGTTGTCCCGCCAGTGTCAGCGTCTTCGTTCGCGGTGCGCATCGCAAATTCCTGGATCGCTTCCGGCGAAAAGTTCTGCAGAAATCCGCCGATCCAGTCGTCGGAATTGTCCCCGCCATCCACCGACAGATCGTTGTTTAGCCCGGAACTCCCGCCGGTAGAAACGGCGGTGATTCGCGCCTTGGTCGGATCGGAAGGCTCGACGGGTTCCGTCCCCGGAGCCAGGTACGCGATGTTGGCGAAGCTGCGGGCAGCGAGCGGAAGCATCTGCAAGTCCTGACTGCTGACCACTCCCTGGTGCACCACGCTGACCAGATCAATCGGCTGTGTCGTGATCGACGAATTCTCCCCCTGCACAGACACCGTTTCTCCCGGAGCCACAGCCTTCAGCGTGACCGTGACTTCCCGCACCGAACTCACAGCGACGGAGACATCCGCGTGTGCCGGCGCGAATCCCGCGGCACTCACCGTGATGCGATAAGCGCCGGGCAGCAGATCATCCAGCCGAAATTCGCCGCGGTCTTCGCTGACAGCCTCGCGCCGCAGCGACGAATCGACCGACTCCACCGCGATCTTAGCCGAGGGAATGCGTGCGCCAGTCACGTCCTGCACCGTCCCGCGCAGCGAGCCTCTCGGGTTTTGAGCGTGAAGAACGGTCGCCAGTACAGCGAGCGCCACACAGACAAGGATTGATTTGCTAGAGAAAGGCATGCGGACCATGGGACTAACGCGGGCTAGACAGGGAGAGTATCTTGAGCGAGCGCCCTACTACCAGCAGTCGTAGGAACGTTGCCGATGCAAAAGCCTGCGCACTGTTTTGAGGATCGCTCGCGGCAATCGCTGCTCAATCCGACCACCGCTGCGGCGTTCGGTCCCACCGGTGCTTCTTCAGTTCCGCCAGCAGGCTCTTATCTAGAGGCCCGGCGTCACTCGTGGCAACGTTCTGCCGCACGTGCTCCGGCTTGCGCATGCCCGCAATCGTCGTGCTCACTGCCGGATGCGACAGGATAAAGCGCAACGCCATCTCCGGCAGTGTCATTCCAGCAGGAAGAATTTCCTTCAACTTGTCGACCCGCTTGACTGTCTTCGCCAGATTCTCTGGACCAAAATATCCCGCGCGCCAATCACCTTTTGGAAAAGTGGTTTGCAGCGTCATCTTTCCGCCGAGGCTGCCTTCATCCAGCGGCACGCGGGCAATCACGCCCACATTCAGTTCCTCGCAAACCGGGAATAGCTCATCTTCCGGCGCCTGGTCGAAGATGTTGTAGATCACCTGTACCGCATCCACCAGTCCCGTCCGCAGAGCCTTGATTCCATTCTCCGGCTGCCAGCGATTAATGCTCAGCCCGAAATATCGAATCCACTTATCGCGCTTTAACTTTTCCACCGTGGAGCGGAACTCACTCTCCCCGGTCCACGAATCGTCCCACACATGAAACTGCAGCAGATCAATCGTATCCACCCGCAGTTGCTTGCGGATCAGGTCGGCATACTTGAAAACGTGCTCCGCCGAAAAAACATCGCTGTACTTGTATTCGGGCAGCGCCGGCCAACGGTCATTCGCCGGAGGAATCTTCGAAGCCGCATAGAGCCTCTTCCCTGGGTTGCGCGTCACATTGCGCGCCATGATCTCGCCCAGCAACCCGTCGCTCTTGCCCTCGCCGTACGCCCAGGCGGTATCGAAGAAGTTGCAGCCTTCATCCACGCCCAGCTGCATCGCCGCCAGTGACTCTTTATCGTCCGAGCCGCTCCACCCGCTCATTCCCCACAACCCGTGGGCAATGTCGCTCACTTCGAATCCGGTACGGCCAAGCTTGCGGTATTTCATAAGGCCTTTCTATGAGCTGGTGATGTCCCAATCTGTAATGTTCCCGGGCCGAAACCCGTTGAGTATGATAACTCCAAGCCGTCGGGCCCGGTTCTGCGCGTTCACGAGTTCAATCCATGCTGCTGAAGATGACCGATCTTGAGACCGCGCGCTTGCATTTGCGTGAATTTCGGCCGGCTGATCTCGCGGACGTGGTCGCTTGGGAAGAGACGCTTCATGCGGATCAGTTTCTTGAATTTTGCTTCCGATCTTATCGGGAATGGGGAATGGGCCCTTGGGCAATGCTGCTCAAAGCCAGCGGAGCCCTCGTCGGCAACTGCGGTTTCTGCCGGATCGGATACGATCGCGCCCCGGAAACCTTCGAATACTGCGGAGAAATCAACTATTACGTTGCTCCCCGATACCGCGGAGCCGGGCTGGCCACTGAAGCCTTGCAGGCAGCGTTGAAATTCGGATTTGGCGATCTCAAGCTGACTCGGATCCAGGGCCGATGCCCTCTCGAGAACCTGCCTTCGGAACGCGTGATGCAAAAGGCAGGTTTGAAATTCGAGAGAATGGTAGCCCCATCGGCAGGAGCCTCGTCGCAGGACAAGCTCTACGCCATCACGCGGGAACTCTACGCGCCGTTGACAGCGTCGCCGCGCTTTCAGCCGTGAAGCTCCAAAGCCCCCGGCCCCGGCTTTTTCGATGCGAGCCATCCAAACTTTAGCTGCTCCCACCCCTCCTCCGGGGTGTTTAATGAACCTAGATCATAAACATGGAGGTCGCTCCCCAATGAAATCTGAATATCCTTATAATCCAACGCCCGGCAAGAAAGACGAATTCACTGCGCCACCTCCGTCCCGCTTCATCGACGAGAAAATCTCGGACGAGTCGGGCACGGAAGCTAAAACCGACAGCGCCCTCGCGCCAGCGGGTCTCAAGAATCCCTTCTGGAATTAGTCTCGGCAGGCGCCGGATCGTTGCAGCGCAGATGTTAAGCGACGACCGGCGCTGTTTGTTTCCCTGACAACCTCATCTACCGCAGGATTGGCAGGCACAGGCACGGCCGGATTGCGAAATCCAACCCCGCCATCTCTTCCAGCGCCGGATGCAGCAGCGCATCTCGGCAGGGCTCCAGCGTAATCACAAACGGCAGGGAACTCTTCTCAAAGCCCGGCTTCTGCAGCAGGGAATCAATGTTCAGGCGATGCGCCGCCAGGATCTGCGCCAGCCGTGCCACAATCCCCGGCTGATCACGCACAAAAAACCGCAAGTACCACGGCGTCTCGAAATCATTGCTGATCGCAGGTGTCGAGACGTTGCTGGCAGCACTCCGTTTGCCCCCGCCTGCAGACAAGCTCTGCGCCACAAACATCAAGTCGGAGACCACGGCCACCGCCGTAGGATCGCCGCCCGCGCCTGCGCCCAGGAACGCCATATCTCCGCCGTACTGGCCGGAGGTCAGCACCAGGTTCAGGTTCCTCTGCACGCGTCCAAAAGGCGAATCGGTTGGAACCAGGCACGGTCCAACATCCGCGAACAAAGTATCTGCTTTCAAATCGGCCCGCGAAATCTGGCGAATCGTGCAGCCCAGTTCCGCCGCGTAATCGAAGTCGACCGCATCGATCGCCCGAATGGTCCTCGCTCGAACCGATTCCGGCGCGACCCGTGAGTGCAGTCCCGCCAGCGCCAGAATGGCCAGCTTGGCGCGAGCGTCTCCACCGTCCAGATCCTCCGACGCATCGGCCTCTGCGTATCCGCGAGCCTGCGCTTCTTCCAGCGCCTCGCTGAAGGGAATCCTCGCGTTCTCAATCCGGCTCAGAATGTAGTTGCAGGTGCCGTTCAGAATCCCCGCAATGCCGTGCAACTTGTCGCCGCACAACCCAGTGCGCAGCGCCGGAAGAACCGGAACTCCTCCCGCCACCGACGCGCCGAACTCGATCTGCCCTCCCTTGCTGCTCGCCAGTTGCAGAAGATCGGGGCCATGCCGCGCAATCAGTTGCTTATTCGCCGTGACCACCGACTTCCCCGACCCAAGTGCGCTCCGCACAATCTGCTCGGCCGGATTGAGCCCGCCAATCAGTTCGATCACGATCTGTGCGTCCGACTTTAGCACCGCTTGTACGTCGTCGGTCCAGATAACATCGCTCGGCACCCAAGGCTGCTTCTTTCTCTCCACATTGCGATTGCAGATGTGAGTCAGCCGCAGAGAGCCGTCCCCGCTCTCGCACAGGATCTTTGCCACCGCGCGGCCCACAGTCCCAAAGCCGATCAGGGCGACACGGCAGGCGGAGTTCTGTTTCTGGCTTTTGGATGCAGCGGCTTTCGCCGCCGGTTTTGAAGTCCGCTTGGGCAAGGATCTCTCACTATGAAAATGGAATTCTCTATCATACGTGCGAGCAGTGCTTCCATGAAACTGCAAACCGCCAGTCCGCATTCTCGCATCGCCGATGTTGACGCAGTGAGAACATGCACTGCCACCGGGGAGTTGCAATACCTCGGTTTTCCGCTATGATCGCTGCCTCCATGAGGTCCAATCGCCATCGCCGGTCCTGCAGTATCCTGCTTGCCGCCATTCTGCTTTTGTCGATGAGTTGCACAAAGAGAGAACCGGCACCGCCGCCAGACCATCCGCGACTGATTCCTCAAGTCGTTCTACGCGACATCACATTCCGCAGCGCGGCTCTCAACCGCGACATGCAATACCGCGTAGTCTTGCCTGCGAGCGTGCCCCCGGGACACAAGTTGCCGGTGGTCTACCTGTTGCATGGCGGCGGAGGAGGATTTCGGGACTGGACCAACGATTCTGATGTCTCTCAGTTCGCGGAATCAGGTCTCGTTCTCGTGATGCCCGAGGGCGCAGCGTCGTATTACACGAATGCCGTCGATCCGCCGCAGGATCGCTACGAAGACTACATCGTGAACGATCTTATCTCCGAGGTGGAGAGCAAGTTTCCAGCCGCAGTCGGCCATTCGAACCGCGCGATCATAGGTGTTTCCATGGGAGGTTTCGGTGCCGTGAACCTGGCGCTGCGTCATCCTGACCTTTTCGTTTTCGCGGGTGGAATCAGTCCTGCCATCGACGTTCCGCGCCGCGCTTTCTCGATCAAGCGCCTCCAGCAGTCACGCCGCTACAACGCGATTTTCGGTCCTTCCGGAAGCCAGACCCGCCGCGACAGCGATCCTTTCATTTCGCTCCGGACCGCGGATCCAGAAGCGGCTCCATATTTCTTTCTAACCTGTGGCGAACAGGAAGGCCTGCTTCCCGCAAACCGCGAATTCGCCGCGCTGCTTGGTTCGCGGCACTTTCGATTCGAGTTTCACACCGTCCACGGTGGTCACGACTGGAACCAGTGGAACGCTTGGCTCCCCAGCCTTTTTCACAGCCTCGGTGAGCATATGAATACCAAAGAACTGATCATCCAGCAGCGGCCATGACCACTCGGGGCGGCATCGCGGGCGGAATCCGCATCAAAGTTGGTATCATGGTGCCTGCCTGCTGCGAGTGCTATCCCGGCGGGAGCATCGCGGACCGATCTTTCAGAAGCGCCTCTCTTTGACGAGGTATGCGGCCGATATGGCCCGAGCGCTAGGTCGTCCGCAACCACGCCCGGCAGCGGGAGGAGAATGAATGATTCAAAAGTTCGCGACGGTTCCCTTGTGCAGAATCGTTCTGACATCGATCTTAGTGACGATTCTGGCGGGAGCCACATCCATCCACGCCCAACAAACCCCGGCCCAGCAGCCTCCGGCGCAGCAACCACCAGTCCAGCAACCCTCGGCCCAACCGCAGCCTGAGAACCCCCAGGCCGGCACTCAGGAAGCCTCTACCGAAGAAATCCCAGGGCGCAAGCCGAAGGTCAAAGACTACAAGAACTGGGTCTTCAACGTAGGTGGCGGAGCGAGTCTCACCAACGGCACGACTGCGAAATTTGTCCGCGGTGGGGGTGGCATCGCAGCCGCCGGCGTTGCCCGCAACTACGGCAAGTACTTCGGACTGCGCCTCGATTTCCAGTTTGACAACCTGCCTCTGCGCACTTCGGCCCTGCAAAGTGCGCAAGCGCCGTCGGCGACCAGTCACGTCTACTCGCTTCACCTCGATCCCATCATCAATATTCCCGTGACTAAGGTCTGGGGCGGCTACATTCTGGGTGGCGGTTCCTTCTTTCATCGCTCCGGCAAACTCAATTCTTCGACCGCTCTTCCAGGATCAGCCTGCAACGCCTTCTTCCTTTGGTGGGGATCGTGCACGAACGACAACCTGCCCGTGAATGGAAACTTTCTCCATTCCAGCCTGAACGAATTTGGCGAAAACTTCGGCGGCGGCATCACCCGCAAGATAAGCACGAAGATGGATATCTACGCCGAGTTCCGCTATCTCCACGGCAAACGCAACGGAATTACGACTGACCTGCGCCCGATTACCGTGGGCGTGCGCTGGTGAGAATTTGCTTCCGGACTTCATCGGGGATACTCGTGCCAGGAGCGCAACCTGCGGAAAGAGCAGAGAAGGTACGGACTTCAGAGATCGCGGAAGAACCACATCAGCGTGCACGACCGTGGAAGAGCGGCCCTTCCAGGGCCGCGTAAAGGTCCCGCTCAATGACGTTGGGCTTTAGCCCCTGAGACGCGTTCACTCCGGGTTCGTGCGGTAACTCCACAGATCCGTCGTTTGCTTCTGCAACTGCACGAACGACGATGCGGAAGTCGGCCGTGCGACCTCCACGTCTCCATTCGCCTCAAGCACGGCCGCTTCCACAATGCCATGCGACGGAGCCAGCGAGCATGCTGGATCGGTCACCGTTGCATCGCCCGCCAGCAGGAAAGCCTGGCAGCGGCAGCCTCCGAAATCTTCGCTGCGGCGATCGCAACTACGGCACGGCTCCGGCATCCAGCCTTCGCCACGGAAACGCTGGAACGACGGCGATTCCTGCCAGATCCACGCCAGCGTCTTGTCGCGCACATTCTCAAACGTCAATCCCGGCAACACCTCCGCTGCATGACAAGGCAGCACCTTGCCCGCGGGATTGATCAGCATCAATCTTCGCCCCCAACCTCCCATGCAAGCCTTGGGATACTTCGCGTAATAGTCGGGCACCACGGAATCGATGCGAATCCGCCCTGCCAGTCGCTTCTCGGCCTCAGCGACAATCGCGACCGCTTTCTCAAGCTGCGCGTGCGTCGGCATCAGCGCCGCGCGATTAGCCAGCGCCCATCCGTAGTATTGCGTGTGGGCAATTTCGACACGCTCGGGGTTCAGTTGCTCGATGAACGCAATCATCTCTTCCAGATGGTCGAGGTTCTGCCGGTGTACGACCAGATTCACCGTGAACGCGATCTTGTGCCGTCGAATGGCCCGTGACAGATCAATCTTGTGCGCGTGCGCCTTCGCGCCGGCGATCCAATTCGCGGCTTCTTCCCGAGAATCCTGGAAACTAATCTGGATGTGGTCGAGTCCGGCGTCGACGAGCGCCTGCAAACGCTGTTCGTTGAGCCCAAGGCCTGACGTGATGAGGTTGGTATAGAGTCCCGCCGCCCGCGCCGCAGCGATCAGTTCCGTCAGATCGGTGCGAGCCAACGGCTCGCCACCGGTAAAGTGCGCGTGCAGCATGCCGAGCTTGCCGCACTGCTGGAATACGCTCGTCCACTCCTCGGTCGAGAGCTCCGCTTTCGTGCCGGCCAATTCGAGAGGATTCGAGCAATAGACGCAGTGCAGCGGGCAGCGGTGCGTCACTTCGGCGATGAGAGCGAGAGGGTTAGAAAGCATTGGGCACTAAATCGTCTTAATAGTCCACGATCCGCTTGCGCTGCAACTGCTCCAGAAACATGCCGATGTCGGCGCGAATCTTCTCGGGGTCGGTCATACCAAACTCTTTCTGCAAGCCAGAAATAATCTCTTCGAACGTGCGTTGGCCATCGCACCGCTCCAGGATTTGCCGTCCGGTACCCTGCAGTTTGATGGCACCTTCGGGAAAAAGAATCACCCGATCCTCTTCCGTTCCGCCCCAGCGGCAACCGGCGGCGAGCCGCGGCTGGCTTGTATCGGACGGAGGCGCCATCCTTAGGCTCCCTCGATCAGAAACGCGCCCGGCGGCGGCCAACCAGGCTGCACGTAGGCAAAATAGAGCGCGTCGAGTTGCGCCCACAGAATGTCGCACTTGTCGCGCAGCGCCTGGATGGCGAGTTCCTGCTCGGCGCGCGTCTTCGCATTCTCGTACACGTAGTTGATCGCGAACTTAGCATCTTCCGGAGCCTGCGTCAGCCGCGCCTCGAAGTAATCCAGCCCTCCCGAAAGCCACGGATAATGCTGCCGCATTCTCTCCATGCGCAGTGAGATCAGGTCGCGCGAGAACAACTCGGTCAGCGACGAAGCCACCGCTTCCAGCAGACTCCGGCTGCGCACGATATTTAAATACTCATTCACGGCGAAACGGGTCGCCGGAAGAATCCCAGTTCCAGCGCATACCTGCTCGGCGTCGAGTCCTGTGGCTTCCGCGAGCTTCAGCCAGCGCTTGATGCCTCCGTCACTGTGAGCGTCTCCATCATGATCGACCACGCGCTTCCGCCAGGCGCGGCGAAACATCGGATCCGGTCCCCGCGACAAAATGATCGAATCTTTAATCGGGATGATGCTCTGGTAGTAGTAGCGGTTCAGCGCCCAGGCCTGGAGTTGCCCGCGGCTCAAGCGGCCTTCGTGCATCATCAGGTGGAATGGGTGCTGGTGGTGATACCGTTCCTCGCCCACTCCGCGCAACTGGGCGCGCAGCCCGTCGAAAGAGAGAAGTCCTACGTCGGGCGCGCTTGCGTCTACAGGTCGAACTGACATCCATCCTCCGCGATCTCCCATCCCTCCTCGCGCACCTGCTGGTATTCCGGGCCAGCCTCGTTCAGCATGGGATTCGTGTTGTTGATGTGCATATAGATTTTACGTGGACGGCGCAGTCCCGCCAACCTGCTGAGGCTGCCCTCGTCGGCCGAGACGGGAACGTGTCCCATCTGCAGCGCAGTTTGCCCGCTGCCCTGAATCCGAATCAACTCGTCGTCGCTCCAGAACGTTCCATCAAACAACAGCACGTCGGCGGACTCAAGTTCTTTCATCAGCGAATCGTCGATCTGCGGCACAGCAGGCATGTAAGCAAGGTGCTTTCCCGATGGCGATTCGACGATCAGTCCTAACGATGCTTCCCCGAATGAAAGCTGCGACTGGCGCCGCGCTGAGACGTACGCGGGGAAATGCGGGCCCAGCGAGAGTGCGCGGCAACTCATGCCGGAATCTTCATTGGCCGCATTGAGCAATGGAAAGGCTGTTCCTGGGGCGAAGCCCGTCCACGTTACCTGCCCCGGAACGCGCTGCAGCATGCCGAACATCGAATTGTCTTCCGTAAGGATCCGCCGGATGGAATCGGTCGCATACACTCGCAGCGGCTGCAATTCGCGCAGCAGCAGGAGTCCTAGAACATGATCGATGTCGGCGTTTGCGAGAACCGCTCCGGCGATCGGCGACTGGCGCACCCCTTCGCGCGGATGAAGTTCGGCCGTGGCTTCGATTTGCGAGCGCAAGTCAGGAGAAGCTCCAAGTAGAAACCACGTGGCGCCATCGGCGCTAATGGCAACCTGCGCCTGCGTGCGGGCCTTGCCCTGGAACGTTCCGTCGCGCAGCGCGCGGCAGTTCCGGCACGCGCAATTCCACTGCGGGAACCCTCCGCCCGCAGCGGACCCTAGGATCTTCACACGCATGATTTAGGCAGTGTAGCAGCCGCGCCGGGAGCTCTAATTTAGGAGAAGTTTACTGATTGACAACCTCTCCCAGTTTTCTTATCTCAAACAAGGAGTGGATGACAGAACTTGCAAGCTTTGTGCGTCTCCCTTGCATGAAAAGTGAAAATCGTGGGTGCAGGCACGCGAGGTGGGTGTTTTTTGTTGCCTTGGCGGTTGCATTCGCGACATACTCGAAGTGCCCGGTTTGGTGCGGGCTTTCGGCCTTCCCCCGCCCTCCCCGCTTTTTTCTCTCAATCACTCCCTTCAGGTCTTAATTCTCAGCAAAGCTCCCGAGAGAGTTCCATCCGTCCCACCGCAGTAAACTTCCTCGAACTAGTCCGTAGCGCGATCATCTCGCCCGTCCTTTAAGACGACGGCGCAGAGCGGGGCCCGTTGCCGCCCACCCATCGCAAGAAGCGCCGGGCGCTCTCAGTGCGAAATGCTAGGCATTCACCTGCACTGACTCCAACTCCGCGATGCCCCTGGAGTTTTGCAGCGATTTGACGGCGTCTTCAGCCGTGAATCTCCCCATCACCTGTGCCAGCTTGCGGATGGTTGTCATTTGGATCGGTGACGAATCCACTCGCTGCACGTATTGGGGAGCACGTGCACCGCCGCGGTTTACTTTCACAAGAAACTTGATGTTTTTCATATTTATCTCCTTAAGTGAGAAACGAGATCAGAGGATGGCAATGCAGCGGCGACCCGTTTCTGCATTTCCCCACCTACCGCTTTGGGACGCTAGCCACGCCACACTCCAGGCAGCGAGGATTGAGTCGCGATGTGATCAGTCCGCAAGACGGACACATTCGTTGCGATCGAAACCCGATGGTCTGCGGTTTCAGCCTGCGCCTCCAGGCCAGCAGCAGGATCGTGAACAGCACGATCAGCACACCGAACGAGATACTGGTTGCGTTCATAAGAAGCGACCCTTCGTGGCGAGTACTGCATCGCCGAGCCAGTTGCTCAACCCGCGGTGGCCATTGCGGACTTGATCGACTGTCGCGCAAGGTCGCTACCAGCGGCATTGGCAAACCGCGCACTCGCTGAAAAGCCTAAGATGGGACAACTTCAGATGGACTGGCTTAGGTCAGCAGACCTGAAAGAGGAGAAAAACGTAACCGCCCCAGTGCTTATTATAGCAGGCGAAGTCGGTCTTGCGGGCTGGCGTCGCCAGCCTTCTCCGGCAAGACAGAACACGCGAAACCTGTCGTATTCCAGGCTTTTTCACTCAAATGTGGGTGGTCGGTTCGGGACTCCGTTTACAAAAGATCCCGGTACCGTTCCAATGCCACCCGAACCAGTTGGCCGCGGGTCCGCACCTCGGTTTTGGCGAAGAGTTGCTGCAGCGTGTTCTTGACCGCACTCTCAGAAATTTCCATGCGCGACGCGATCTCTTTGTTGGCCAAACCTTGTACCACCAGCCGGAGTGCGTCCAGTTCGCGGTTACTCAACGCCGCCCGCTCTTGCTGGTCTGCCGCAACCGAGTTGGGAGAAGAAGCGGCCGGCGGATGGGCCTGCTCTTCACTGACATCCGCGATGATCGCCGCCAGTTTGGGTTTCGCCCCATCCTTATAACTGGAAAACCACACGTCCGCCAAAAAGGTTTCCCCGTTCCCGCGGTGTCCCCGGCACTGCATCGACGTCCTGAACTGTGGCCGGTCCTCCCAACGCAAAGCGTGGTGCAGTTCGGGCAGAAAAGCCGCGATCGGGTAGCCGATCAAGTGTCCGTCGCGCGGCGCCATCAATTCGATCGCGGCCCGGTTGGCCAATTCGATGAAGCCGCGCTCGTCGACGGTTACGATCGCCGCCGGACTGGTTTCCACCAGCACGCGCAGCCGCTCCTGCGACGACAAGCTCAACCGCCGGTTTCGCAGGACCTCCGAGGTAAATAGCCCGCAGCCGCAGAGCGCCAGAGTTTCAAAAGTCAGCCGGACCGTGGAATCCGAGGGGTCCAGGTTACTGAAGCGTTCGCTGAGTAGCGCACAGCCAATTCCCAAAACTACGATGGCCCAGCGCGGCAGGAACCCGGCCGCCAGCATAATGGGAAACAGATACAGGAACCCCAAAGAGAAATAGGGCTTCGTCCACCAGTCCAGGACTGCAATGGCCAGCACGGCAACCCCGCTGGCAACCAGAACGGCGGCCCGGCTCTTCTGTTCCCATATCTGTTCAAACATAAATATCGTTCGGATGTGGCCGCATTATTTCATTGTTCAGATCGCCCGCGGTACCAATCAAACGATTTGTCCACAAGATTTGAGCAGTGAGGGCCATCAGCCTGGGAAACCTCGCACACTGTGAATCATTCTTTAGGCTCCGGCAGCGCGCATTCCCAATCGCGCGACTGAATCATCACCCCTCTACGCAGGAATCGAAATATCCCCCGCGCGAGACGTTTGAGTGCCTCGTCCCCACGCCGCTTCGCGATAGAAGAACTTATACCCCTCCGGGACGCAGCGACTGAGTTCTTCGAGTCTGAGGCGACGCAAAAAGATGATCCGTTACCTGGTTGATCTGGCGCTGAACAATCGCATCCTGGTGCTCAGTCTCGCGGTCGTCCTTTTTATTTGGGGCATCATCTCTTTCCACAACCTGCCCATCGAAGCTTATCCGGATGTCGCCGACACCTACGTCCAGATCATTTCCCAATGGCCGGGCCATGCTGCCGAAGAGGTGGAACAGCAGATCACCGTCCCGCTTGAAGTCCAGCTCAACGGAGTATCCCACCTGACGCACCTGCGATCGGTCTCGCTGGCAGGGCTTTCCGTAATCACCATCATCTACGACGACGACATCCCGACCTTCACGGCGCGCCAGGAAGTGCTCGACCGCCTGGCCCAAGCCACCACGCCCCCCGGCGTCAACCCCGGCCTTGGTCCCGACTACAGTCCCACCGGTCAGATCATGTTTTACACGCTGCAGAGCACCAATCCCCAAATCGACACGATGGAACTGAAGGCTCTGCAGGACTGGTTCGTGCTCAACCAGCTCAAATCCGTGCCCAACGTCGTCGACGTGAACATCTTCGGCGGCCCCACTCGCGAATACCAGGTGCAGATTGATCCCGGAAAGCTCGTTTCGTTTGGACTTTCCCTAAGCCAGGTGGAACAGGCGCTGATTAACAACAACACAAACGCCGGCGGGGGTTTCATCCAGAGGGGGCAGCAGGCATTAAATGTCCGCGCCGTCGGGCTGATGCAGACTACGGATGACATCGCGGCGACTGTCGTTAAGGCCGTCAATGGCACGCCGGTTCGAGTCCGCGACCTCGGAACCGTGGTGCAAGCTCCGAAAGTGCGGCTGGGCCAACTCGGGAAAGCGATCCGGCACGACGACGGCACTGTCATCAACGATGAAGACGTGGTGGAAGGTATCGTCCTCCTGCGCAAAGGAGCTGAGGCCCAGGCCACGCTCGCCGCCCTGCATCAAAAAATCGACCAACTCAACCACGGCCTGTTGCCCCCCGGGGTGAAATTTGTCCCTCACCTGGATCGCAGCGACTTAGTGAAATACACCAGCAACACGGTTCTGCGAAACCTCACCCACGGCGTGCTCCTCGTTACCCTGATTCTCTTTCTATTCTTGGGGAACGCGCGTGGCGCGCTCGTGGTTGCCATCACGATTCCGTTTTCCCTGCTATTTGCCTCCATCCTGCTGGACCTGAACCACATTCCCGCGAACCTGCTGTCTCTGGGCGCTCTCGATTTCGGCATGATCGTCGACGGCGCTGTCGTGATGGTCGAGAACATTCTTCGCCACATCGAGTCGCACGTGGATGAACATCGCACGCTGATGCAAGTCATCGCCGACGCCGCCCACGAAGTCCAGCGTCCGGTTTTCTTCGCCATTCTTGTCATCATCACCGCGTATCTCCCCATCTTCACTCTGCAGCGAGTGGAAGGCCGTCTCTTCCATCCCATGGCTTGGACGGTTTCCTTTGCCCTCCTCGGTGCATTGCTCTTCTCCCTGTTGATCGCTCCCGTGCTGAGCAGCTTCCTGTTCCGTGGCCAGCTCAAGGAAATGCGCAATCCCGTGTTCGCGTGGCTGCTCAATCACTACCGGCGCGGGCTAGAGTTCTGCCTCGACCACGCCAACGCCACGGTGATGGCAGGCGGCGCGCTGGTGCTTGTCATGTTGTTTCTTGGTTTCGGCGGGCTCATCGGCTCTGAATTCCTCCCCCATCTCGATGAAGGAGCCATCTGGGTGCGTGGCACGCTCGCGCCCAGCACCGGCCCATCCGCCGGTATTGAACTCGCGAACAAGGCCCGCCTGATCATGGCCGGTTTTCCTGAAGTCACGCAGGTCGTCAGCCAGGTCGGTCGCCCCGACGACGGCAGCGACGCCAGCGGCTTCTACAACACGGAGTTCTTCGTCGACCTGCGGTCGCGCGACGAATGGCGAAAAGAATTCCACACAAAAGATGAACTGATCGCCGCCATGGATGAGTCTCTGAGCAAACTGCCGGGCGTCATCTGGAATTTTTCCCAGCCCATTTCCGACAACGTGGAAGAAGCGGTCAGCGGCGTGAAAGGCGAAGTAGCCGTCAAACTCTTCGGCCGCGACTTGAAGACGCTCGAGCAAAAAGCCGAAGAAATGCAGAATGTCATGCGCCAGATCCCGGGCATCGCTGACCTGGGGACGTTCGAGGTGCGTGGCCAACCCAATGTGAATCTCGTCGTGGATCGCGCCGCCGCCGATCGCTTCGGCATCAACGTTAGCGACATTCAGGATGCTGTCGAAGGCGCGGTCGGCGGCAAGGCCGTCAGCCAGATCTTGATCGGCGAACAACGCTTCGACCTGACCGTCCGCTACCAGCCCCAGTACCGCGCCTCCGTGGAAGATATCGGCAGCATTCGGATTCTCGCCCCTTCTGGCGAGCGCGTCGCCCTGGGCCAGATCACTCACATCAGCCTCGACGACGGCGCTTCCACCATTTACCGCGAGGGCAACTCCCGCTACATCGCCATCAAGTACAGCGTGCGCGGCCGCGATCTCGGCAGCACCGTCCACCAGGCAATCGACGAGGTCGCCCGCAAAGTCTCATTTCCCGAGGGCTACCACCTCGACTGGACCGGCGAGTATGAGAGCCAGCAGCGCGCCAACCGGCGCCTCGCCTTCATCGTTCCGATCACGCTTCTTCTGATGGCGTTCATCCTCTATTCGGCGTTCAGTTCGTGGAAGTGGGTCTTCCTGATTCTTGCCGTTGTCTCGCTTTCCCCCATGGGCGGATTTCTCAGCCTCCTCATCACCGGAACGCATTTCAGCGTGTCGTCCGGCCTCGGATTTCTGGCCCTGATCGGCGTCTCAGTCCAGACGGGCGTGATCATGGTGGAGTACATCAACCAACTCAGAGTGCGCGGCCGGACCGTTCGCGAGGCGGCCGAAGAAGGTGCAAGTCTCCGGCTCCGGCCCATCATGATGACCATGCTGGTCGCCACGCTTGGCCTCCTGCCGGCGGCCATGTCCCATGACATCGGTTCCGATTCCCAGCGCCCATTCGCCATCGTGATCGTCGGCGGCCTCACCTTCGAGTTGCTGATCAGTGTCTTCCTTCTGCCGGCGTTGTATTGCTGCATTGCTCGTACCGGAGACCGCCTGCCTCCAGCGGAGGCCCGGTTCCTGGAAGAAGGCGAACATGTCGACTAGAGCCAGCCGGGGCGAACCCTTGCCACAAGATCCCATCGAGGATGACTTCGCGACAACCCGCGATGCCCACGATCGTCTCTCTTTGCGGCCGCGTGATGCACTCGCAGGTGCCATCGCGATGATTGCGATCGCTTCGGGAGTCCTGATCATTGCCGGCATGTCGCACTCCGGAGACGAAAGAACAGTGGTGAGCCGTATGCTGTCGACCGTTGTGCTCCTCTTCGCGCCGTCCATCCTCGCGGCCCTGTACTCTATCTTCTTCGAGAGATCCAAGATCTACGGCATCGTCGACCTGCTGCTTTCCGGCCTCGTGATCCTGAAGCTGCCCTTTACCTGGTATTGGCTGAGGCTGTACCTGCCGGTGGCTTGTGCGTTCGCGGTCCTTTGCGCGGCAGTGTGGGCGTTAGAGCAGAGAGGAAGACAATAAGCCGGAGGAGTCTTTACGAGAGAACCACTTCGCCGCCCGCCACAACCCGATTGCGGCCCTGTCCCTTGGCCTGGAACATTCTCTCGTCCGCCAGGGCGAATAATTCCGCGGCATTCTCTCCATCCTCCGGAAAGCTGGCCAAGCCTGCGCTGATCGTTACCTGCACCTTCTCTTTTGACGTGGCCACTGAAATCGGAGTGTTGGCCACCGACTCGCGTAGCAATTCCAGCTTCTGTTGTGCCGCCGCCATGTCGGTCTCTGGAAGGATCACGACGAATTCTTCTCCACCATAGCGTCCCGCAGTGTCGCTTTGCCGGAACGTGTCATGCAGCAGCGCGCCGATCTTCTGCAATGCGAGATCCCCAGCCTGGTGACCGTGCGTATCGTTGAGCAGCTTGAAGCGATCGGCGTCAATCACGGCAATGGTGAGCACCTTGTCGTAGCGCCGCGCCCGGCTGAGTTCGACCGCGAAGCGGTCGTCCACGTATCCCCTGCTGAACAAACCGGTCAACGGATCCCGGGTCGCCAGTTGCAGAAGCCTTTGGCTCCGCGAAACCAGCGCCAGGCTGAGCGCTGACGCGGTCATCATGATGATCAGCCGTGAGATTTGTGCCGACCAGCTGAACAACCCGTAGGGGTAGGGTGAATACTTCACGTTGTTCAGATCCCAGTGATGAGCCGCGAAGTACACGATCGCGAAATACTGCCCAAACGCCAGCAAACCGGTGGTGATGCAGACCCGCTTGTCGTAACGCAGGCTGGTCGCCCCGATCACCAGAAAATATCCTTCGAATACGACCTTACTGTTTACCGCAGTATGCGGCTCATTCATGAAAAGAAAAAGAGCCAGCGCGCTGCTCACCAGAGTGACGTCAAAACTGGTGCTGACAAAACTGAACCACGAAGGGTTGTACTCGCGGGAGATCAGGAAATAGACGGTGAGCGCAACCAGAAATGTCGTGGCAGTAAGGCTGACGCCGACGATAGCTTCCTTGGGCTCCACCGGGAAGAACAATGAATCGATGACAGGGATCACCAGCAGCAGAGTAGCCAGGCCGAGGCGAACCTTAGCCACCAGCAATTCCCCGGCGACGGCCGCTCGCGCGAGAACGGGGTCAGGGCGCGACCATAGTGATGCCACGGATTTTCGGAAGCGAAACTTCATCGGGGAGTTTACTTCGCGGCCTGCGCCTGATCGGGATTCAACCCCGAAAGGCAGTTGGACTAGCATAAGCGCAGACGCCCTCCGGGGCAACGGCAATCCCTCAGGCGTACCAAGAAAGCAAAACCGCGCGCGAGCCTTGGTTCGCTGAATATTTACGATGCGACGGTATGCCGAAGGGTTTCCTGGGCGCGCCCTAGTTCATGTCGCCGAGGGAGCAGGCGCCGGGGCCCCGGGGATCGCCGCAGGATCCGCAGGCGCCGCGGGCTGGGGATGCCGAAGGCGCCGAGCCCTTTGCCGAGACCGCGAAGACCGACAGCTGCGGTTCCAGTTTCTTGGCGTGGCATTTCGGGCACTCGGCTTTTTCCTTGCCGTAGACGAGCGCTTCAAACTGGTGATGGCATTCCTTGCAGATGTACTCGAAGATGGGCATGGGCGACTCCAGTTCCTATTAGAATCAATTTGTGCCCAGTTCGCAAACTCCAGGCCCTCCGAGTCAAGCTGTGTGGACGGCCCGTGCGCCGTTCCGGGCACGGCGTTGGCTCGGCGGCGGCCATGTGCAGACCATTGCCAGCTTTCTGCTCCCCCGCAAAATTAAACTGCCCCCGGCGGAAGAGCGTCTCGTCGAGGTCGCACCCGGCATCAAGGTGCGCTGCTGGTGCTACTGGCACGGGCAGGATCGTACCATGCCGCTGACGTTAATTGTCGTCCACGGCCTCGAAGGCTCTTCCGATTCGCAGTACATGCTGGGCGTAGCGCGCAATGGCCTGGCGGCAGGCATGAACGTCGTCCTCATGAACCAGCGCAACTGCGGCGGCATGGATCACTTCGCGCCCACGCTCTACAACTCCAGCCTGTCCGGCGACGTGGCCGCAGTGGTGCGCAGCGTCCTCGAGAACGACGCCGTCTCGCGCTTCGCTCTAATCGGATTTTCTATGGGCGGGAACCTGGTCCTGAAACTTGCCGGAGAATGGGGATCCGACCCTCCCCCGCAGTTTCGCGCTGTAGCCGCCGTCTGTCCCGCGATGGACCTGGCAGCCTCCGCCGACGCGCTGCATGAGCCCGCCAACCGTATCTATGAGTATTACTTCCTGATGCAGTTGTTCCGCAGGTTGCGGCGCAAGGCCCGCCTCTTCCCCGGGAAGTTCGACGTATCGCGCCTGCGCGGCATCACCAGCCTGCGGATGTTCGACGACCGCATTACCGCCTACTACTGCGGATTTACCGGCGCCGACGACTACTACGCCCGTGCCGCGGCGGCCAACGTGGTCGATCGCATTTCAGTCCCGGCGCTGGTCATCCACGCGGCCAACGATCCCTTCATCCGCGTGCAACTCGAAACCCTGCACCGCATTGCCGCCAATCCAAACATCACGTACATCGAGACGGCCGACGGCGGCCACTGCGCCTTCCTCGGCGAACGCAACGGCAACTATAACGGCGATCCGGCCGACGACGGGCGCTGGGCCGAGCGCGAAGTGGTGGATTTTGCGCGGAAATTCGCGTGAGAGAAGTTTGCGCGGGAGATGACTTTAACTTGCCTGGGCCGGTGAACGATGCAGCCACGGCATCAGCTCCACTCCGCGCCCCTTCGTCTTCGTGCGAACGTAAGCCGCCGCCAGCATCGCCAAGGTAATCACCGCCAGCCCTGCTGAGGCCCCGCCAATCCCCATCCTGTGCTTCGGCAGAATCGATACGCGCCCGTACACGAATTCAATGTGCACCCAATACACCAGCAGTGACGCCTGTCCCAACTGGATCAGCGGGCTGAATCCCCACTGCCCCGCACCCCAGCGGCACCAGCTGTAGCTCCCCGCCAGAATCACCAGCAACATCCCCACCCGGATCAGAAAGAAACTCGGGCTGGTGTGCCAGTAATCGTCGACGGCATAGAACTGCCGCGGTTGCCGGTCGAGCCAGCGCGCGAATTCGATCAGCACCGCGCCCGCCAGTCCGATCGAGATAAATGCCCTCCACTCCAGTGTCTTTGCCCACTGACTTTGCAGGATGAATCCCACCGCCAGTCCTGCAAACGCGAACCCCGTCCACGGAAAAACAGGGAAGAGTCCCGCCTGCGGAACGCCGAGGTTGTGCACGCCATCCACGTAAGACTCCAACGGCCACGGAAGCCATGTCGGACGCCATGTAGTCCACAGAGGCGGGCTCAGCAGCGAGATCAGCAACGCAGTCCCGCCAGCAGCCAGGACTAGAGCCAGTCGCCCGTGCGCAGAATGCGCAGAATATGTGGGGACGGGCGCCTTCGCCCGTCCCGCCGGGCGCAGCCCGGCTAGGGAGACCCACGCCAGCACCGCCCAGCACATCACCCCCATCAGCATCATCGACAGCCCAATCGTATTCAGCACGTCCACCCGCAGCAGATCACTCTTCGGCGCCCATCCCCAGGCGATCACATACTCCTGCAGCCGAAACAGCAGTCCGTACACAAAAATCTCCGCCCCGCGCGCAATGGTCGTGCGTGCAATCTGCGCCGCCGGAACGTCCTTCCGCCACAGCTTCTCCGTGACCAGCGCAAACGAAATCCCGGCCAGAAACAAAAACAGCGGCGCCGGAAACGTCCCCCCCAGCTGCGAATACATGAAAAACCGGCTCTGCCTCGCCTGAGGGCTAAGCCACGAATCGTAGCAATGCGTCTGGAACATCAGCACGCAGGCCAGCCCTCGCATCCAATCAATGTACGCAAGCCGGGATTTGGCGCTGTCTGGCAGGGTCATGCGCAGTTTGCGATTCGCACCGCAGTATACGGCAGCGCACCGCGGATTCCGTGTTTTTCAGGCTAGGATGCTCCGTAACACCGTGTCTCGCCGGTTCCACCGCGAATTCTCCGTGGAACGTGGCAAGGGCTGAATTTTGAACGACGAATCTTTGTTAACTTTGTGTCTCCGATACAACCTTCTATGCAACTGTCTTGATCGAATAGGGGACTACCCGTTATAAGCTTAGAAAGCAAACAGTTCCGCCGACCGGCCCCGGAGCCTCCATGCGAACCCTGAAGTCGTTGTTGCCCGCGCTCGTGATTGCCAGCCTTCTCTCCAGCTTGAGCTACGCCGCCGCTCCCGACCGCATCTCCGGCGCGCTGACCGGTGGCCAGACCGTCCCCCTCAGAGGCAACGTGCACCACAAAGCGCTGCCACAGTACGATCAGGGGCCTGCTGACCCGTCCCTGCGGTTAGGCTATATGACCCTGCTGACCGTGCCTTCGCCCAGCCAGCAGAAGGCTCTGAACCAACTTCTGGCGGAGCAACAGGATCGCAACTCGCCGAACTACCACAAATGGCTGACTGCTGAGCAGTGGGCCGACCGGTTCGGCTTGAGCCACGGCGACGTGCAGAAGCTCACGGAATGGCTCAAATCGCAGGGTTTCACGGTACAGAGCGTCGCGCACGGCCGCAACTGGATCACTTTCGGTGGCACAGCGGCACAAGTGCAAAACGCCTTTGGAATCGAGATGCACCGCTACAAAGTCGATGGCGAAATGCATGTGGCGAACGCGACCCCGCCAAGAATTCCGGCGGCGCTTTCTGGAATCGTGACTGGCGTTCGTGGGTTGGATGATTTCTATTTGAAACCCCATGCAGTCAAGAACGTCCGGGCAGCCCTTGCTGCACGACCCAACTATTACGATCCAATCTTTCCGCTCCCTTCGCCCCAGAATTTCCTTGCCCCTGGCGATATCGCTACGATGTACGACATTAACGCCCTTTACAAGGCTACTCCGACAGCGATCGACGGTACTGGCGAAAAACTGGTCATCGCGGGCCAAACAGACATCTACCTGGCGGATGTCAACTATTTCCGCGGAGCGTTCGGTCTATCGCAGATCACAGGTTGCTCAAGCAATTCCTCAACCGGCGTGGTCATCGCACCGTGCAACGCCACCAATTTTCAATACGTGCTGCTGTTGCCAACGGGCTTTAGCGATCCCCTGACCCCGTCGCTCGGTGATTTGACTGAAGCTGATCTTGACATTGAGTGGTCCGGTGCGGTTGCCCGCAATGCGCAAATCATCTACGTGAACGCACCTGCGTTTTATAGCGGCTCTACCTACCTCGGCGGCGGCGTGTGGAACGCATGGTATTACGCCGTCGACAACCAGGGCACCCTCGGCGAGACCGTCATCAGCCTCAGCTACGGCAACTGTGAGTTCAACGATAACAACGTTCTGACCTCAACCGGACAGCCTGGGCCGGATGAAGTCGAACTCATGAAGGCGAATAGCGAAGGCATTACCTTCCTGAATTCCAGCGGCGACAGCGGCGCAGCGGAGTGTGACTCATCCACAAATACTTCGACCAGTCCGGCTAACCTGGCTGTGGGTGGGATCGCGGTGAGTTATCCCGCGAGCAGCCCCGAAGTCACCGGAGTGGGTGGAACAGCGCTAACCTTTCCTGCGGGTCTTTTGAGCCCCTATTGGGGGACGACGAACGGTGGCGATGGAGGCTCGGCGCAAAATGCTCCCCTTCCCGAAACCGCGTGGAATGATGACGAAGAGCTTGCCACCGCGTATGGCGGCACTGCGGCGTCGATACAGTCGAGCTATGCCATTGTGTCGACGGGGGGCGGGCCCAGCAACTGCGCGCAGCAGACCTCCGACAACTCGAATTGCGTTTCCGGCTTCGGTCGGCCCGGATGGCAAAATGTTACTATTTCCGGTCAAGCGAGCACCCGATTCAGCCCGGATGTTTCCCTGGCTGGCTCGCCGAACTTTCCTGGCTACATCTTCTGTACTCCACAGAGTGCATGGATCAGTGGGTCCACTAACTCCGCCAGCACTTGCGCTTCTGGAATCCCTGCTGCTCTCTCTCTTACCGACTCCTCAAACAACCCTGCCCCATCTCTCGTTGGCGGGACATCAGCTTCCACGCCTGCGATGGCCGGCATCGTGATCTTGCTCAATCAGTACCTGGGCGCTCACGGTTTGGGAAATATCAATCCGACGTTGTACGGCCTGGCTGCTACTCCATCACTCGGGGTATTTCACCCGGTCACGACCGGGAACAACAACGTGTATTGCGAGGTCGGCCAGCCAGTAGCGCCATGGCCTACGGCGCTCCAGTGCCCGTCGGCCGGAGTATTTGGGTATAGTGCCACCGCCTTCGACGCGACGACCAGCTACAACGTCGTGACCGGTCTCGGATCCGTGGATGCCAACAACCTTGTACTCAAATGGAACTCGGCCCCGGCTTCGCCGGACTTCACCCTTGCTCCGATCTTGTCAACCCTCCAAGTCACGCAAGGTGGGACTGTTAATGCCACCATCAATGTCCAGTTAGCGAGCGGCTTCCCCGGAATGATCACCTTCTCTTGCCCTGACCCGCCGACGTCCGGAACCTGCACCGCGCCACCAAACACCAATGTGTCAGGGCAGGTGAGTTTTGCCATCCAAACCGCGGCTCCGACGGCTGAGTTGCAACGGCCCTCCCTCCGCGGTACACGCATCTTCTACGCGGCACTGCTCCCAGGGTTGTTCGGGATCATGTTTACGCTCGGTTCCCGCAAACGCTCGCTACGTGGCATGCGCCTGCTGGGACTGATCGTAGTTCTGGGATGCTCCACGCTGTGGCTGGCATCTTGCGGCGGCAGCAGCAGCAGCGGTAACCCAGGGAATCAGGGAACACCGAAGGGCACTTACACGGTCAGCGTGACCGGAACTTCAGGCACTTCGACCGCTACCACCAGTTTCACAATCGTTGTGCAATAACGCCGCACGCCAGCAAGCCTCAGGCGCTCCGCTCATCCCGGAGCGCCTTCTCTTTCTGTCAACAGTTTGTGGGAAATGCCCGTGTGAGACTGAGCCGGTGTGGGACTGAGTTTGTGTGGGACGGACACTCCTGTCCGTCCAGGTTTTGACTTTGCCTCTGACTTTCGAAGTATGTGGCGCGGACCTGCCCTGAGCGAGGCCGAAGGGACCCCCGCCCGCGTCTCGCCACGACCCGACAACTAGAAGCAACGCGAACACGTACCAAGGGAAGGCCCCGACCTCAGAGGTTCCGGAAGAATTACAAACGCGTGCACGAACGTGGAAGAGCGGTCCTTCCAGGGCCGCGGAAAGGCCGCCAATACAAACCGGCTTTAGCCGTTGAGCTTCGCTCCTCACGCGCAGGGATGTCCCGTACTCGTATGGTTCCCCTTTACCTCCGGCCCCTACCTACGCCCGGCCGGGCCCTTCAGCAATTCCCAGGCTTCCATGAACCGCTCGTACTTGTGCCCCTTCTTATGCGGCGACAACCATATATTCCCCTTCAACCTCGTCGCCACCCGCGCCGGAACGATGTACCACACATTCTCCGGGATCACGTACGCCGCCAGAAAATCAATCTGCCGGACCGTGTAAGGCCGCTGATCGTTGTCCGGCCGCGTGTTGCAAACATAGGAGTGCCCGACTTTATAAATCGTCGACTTGACTTGCACCCGCATGTACTGCCCTCCCCACTCCACGCCGACGTCATAGCGCGACGACTCGCCCCACGGCCTCACCAGCCCGAAGCCCATCTCCTTGACTCGCGCCATGAACACCAACTCGGCCCATTCTCCCCGCAGCTTGTGATTCTTGATTCGTGCTCCCAAACACACCATCGAAACATCCTCCAAAACACTTATTTTTGCCCACAACGACGGGCGCGGCCCGTGAAGGCCGCGCCCGTGGTCATCGAGTTTTTTGTCCATTGTATTCTTTCATCCAAGTCAAGCAGTTGCCACCAAAATCACAAAATTTTCGAATCGTCATTCCCATTTTGGGAATCCACGCCCTGCCGTGTGGGAGTGATATGACCATGTAGGACCGATATGTCCGTGTGGGACGGACACTCATGTCCGTCGCTTTTGACTGTAGATGTTGACCTGAGGGCCCCACCCACTCAAGCTGGCCTGACACCAGCCGCGGAGCGGCGAAAGAACTTAGCCCAGCGCTTCAGCGCTGGGTCTGTGCGTGAAGTAGTCAATGAGTCCCGGAGGGACGGCACAACAACTACTCGTCATCGTGCCTTGGCATCCTCCGCACAACGAAGACTCGGGAAGGGCACGAGTTCACTCGTGCTGCAACAATCCATGAAAGATTCCGGCTTTAACCGCTGAGGTTCGCCTTCTCCCCGCCAATCGAGCCGCCTCTTTGCCTTCCCGTCCTCCCATCTGCGAAACTGACGATGATCCTCGAGTCAGGAACTGAGTACTGAGTACCGAGTACTGAGAACCGGGAACTCCCCCATGGGCCGCATCCACGTACTCTCGGAAACCGTCGCCAACCAGATCGCCGCCGGCGAGGTTGTGGAGCGCCCAGCGTCCGTGGTCAAGGAGATGCTGGAGAACTCCCTCGACGCCGGCGCCACCCGCATCAAGATCAGCGTCGAGGCTGGCGGAAAGAAGCTGATCCAGATCACCGACAACGGATGCGGCATGGTCCGCGACGACGCCATGCTCGCCTTCGAGCGTCACGCCACGTCGAAAATCAAGAACGCCGAAGACCTCCTGAGCGTCGCCACCCTCGGATTCCGTGGCGAAGCCCTGCCCTCGATCGCCTCGGTGTCGCGCCTGCGTCTGGAAACGCGCGCAGCCGAAGAACCCGCTGGCACGGTCGTCGAAATCAACGGCGGAAAAATCGCCCGCGTCGAAGAAGCCGGCCTGCCCTTGGGAACTTCCATCACCGTCCGCGACCTTTTCTTCAACGTCCCCGCGCGCAAGAAATTTCTCAAGGCCGAGTCGACCGAGTTGTCGCACATCGCGTCCCTGGTCACGCACTACGCGCTGGCTCATCCCGAGAAACATTTCGAGTTGCACTCGGCGGCGAACGCCATGCTGGTCGCCCCTCCGGTCGCGGGATACAGCGAGCGCGTCTACCAGGTCTTCGGCAAGGAAACGCTCGACCAGTTGATCCCTATAGCGGCGCGCCAGGCGCTCGAGCGCATAGGCCTGCCGCAGCCCCCTCCGTGGCGACGCAAAGAAGAAGAGGATGGCGAGGAGAGCGCGCCCAAAGAGCTGGGCGAAATGCACCTCCACGGCTTCGTCTCAAAGCCCGAAATCCAAAAGCTGAACCGCAATTCCATTTTCGTCTTCGTCAACGGACGCCTCATCCGCGACCGCCTGGTGCAGCACGCGCTCACCGAGGCCTATCGCAATATCATTCCGCCCACCGTCTATCCGGTCGTCCTGCTGTTTCTGGAAATGCCGGCGGCCGAGGTCGATGTGAATGTGCATCCCTCAAAAACCGAAGTCCGCTTCCGCCAGCAGAGCGTAATGCACGACTTCGTTCGCGACTCGGTCCGCGCCGCGCTGATGAAAGCCCGCCCCGTGCCGCAGTTCGTGACCGAGATGCGAGCCCACGCCACCGCCAGCCAATCGCTAACGCCCGGAGCGATGACGCCCGGTGCCCTGACTCCCGGAGCGCACGATTGGGAACCCGCGTCCGTCGTGGCATCCGCAGCCGATATTCCAGCCAACTGGCCAGCGACGTATGATCCCGCAGCCAACGGAGGCTTCGCGCTGCAAGCCCCCGCGCCCCCGCCAATTTCCCAGCGCTTCCAGTTCGAAGGCGGAATCGCCGTCGAAGCGAATGCCGGGATCCCAGTCGCCCGCGGTCTGGACGCGATTCCCGATAACGGCTGCGCACCAGCGTTGGATGTCAGCGAAGAAGAGCCCACACTCTCATCGCTCGGCACGCTGAAGCCGCTAGGCCAAATTCGAAATTCCTTCATCCTCGCAGTCAACGAAGACGGCCTCTGGATCGTCGACCAGCACGTAGCCCACGAGCGAGTGTTATTCGAACGCGTTCTGAAGCAGCGAGCCGTGCAAAAAGTCGAAAGCCAGCGCCTGCTGATGCCGATCGTCCTGGAGTTATCTCCCGCGCAGCAGGCGGTATTCACCGAAATCTCCGACGAACTTCAGCACAATGGATTCGAAGCCGAACCCTTCGGCGCGCGCAGCGTGGCGGTGAAAATCGCTCCCGCCGGAGTGGACGCGGCCGCCGTCGAGCACATGCTGCACGAATTGCTCGACCAGTTCTCCCGCGAAGAGCAGTCGCTGAACCTGGAAAAAATTCGCGCCCGCATCGCTGCGTCAATCGCCTGTCACGCCGCCATCAAAGTAAACATGCCCTTGGAGCGAAACAAAATGGAATGGCTCCTCGCAGAACTAGCCAAAACCGACCACCCAATGTCCTGTCCTCACGGCAGGCCGGTGGTTCTGAGGTATTCTGTGAAGGACATTCAGAAGGCGTTTAAGCGAATCTAGCTCTCAGCTGTCAGCTTTCAGCAAAACGGAGCCAGCTGTAACTGAGAGCTGACGGCTGATAGCTGACAGCTGTTCTTATGACGGATCTGGAATTACAACAACTGCGGCGCGAGAAGTGGCGGCTGGATGGGAAGCCCATTCGGACGATCGAGCAGGCGCGCGCTTTTCTCGAAGAGGTGGGCTTCTGCCTGATGTACCCCAAGCGGCCGGCGCTACTGGTGCCGACGTTTATTGGCGCGTTTGTCGGTTCGGAAGATCGCTTGCCCGGGTGGCAGCATGCATTCAAAGATCCGCGGGCGGCCGAGGCGACGGAACTGATGGTGCGGTTGCTACGTGAGCGCACCGCGTTCGAAGCCAATCTGTTCGACGAGAACAACGGATTCCTCGTCCCGGCGTCGGTGTTTCCTTATTTTTATGCGTTGATTGGCGAGCGCAATCCCAAGCAGGCGCCGAAAGCGGGTTCGCGGTCGCCCTACTCTGTGCTGGCCTGCGATGCTTTCGAGTTGATCCGCCGCGACGGGCCCATTTCAAAGCAGAAGATGCAGGAAGTGCTGGGCGGAAGCGTATCGTTTCCGGCACTCGATGGCGCGCTCGGCGAGTTGTGGTCGAAGCTCCGCATCACGCGCGTGGATTACAAGGCCAGCGAAGGCTCGGTGTGGGACGTCCTCTACCGCTGGGCCCCAGACGCGGTGAAAGAAGGCGTGGGCCTTTCGGTGCAAGAGGCGCTGACCGCGCTGCTCTCGAAGTATATAGACTGCGTCATCGCGATCGAACAGGCGGACCTCGAAATCTTCTTCGGAAACTTCATCGCGCGCTCGAAGGTGAAGGATGCCGTCAACGCCTTGCTGGCCGCCCGCGAACTAAGCTTCGTGCACGTAAACGGACAATCGATGCTGCAGATTACGCCAGAGAAAGTTGTGGTGACTCCAGTCGCCGTTACGCCGAGAATCTCTAGACGCTAAATAATCCAACCGTGCCAGGCGATTCCAATCCCAACCTCTATCGCGGACGACTCGCGCCTTCCCCGACCGGCCTGTTGCACCTCGGTCATGCCCGGACTTTCTGGACGGCGGCGCAGCGTGCCGCTGACCACCACGGCCAATTGATTCTCCGCAACGAAGACCTGGATTCGCAGCGCTGCCGTCCTGAGTACGTGGAGGCAATGCTCGAAGACCTGTGCTGGCTCGGGATCGACTGGGTCGAGGGCCCGGACTGCGGCGGACCCACAGGTCCCTACGCCCAGAGCGAGCGGCGTACGCATTACCTCGAAGCGTGGAAGAAACTGCGCGATCTGGGCTTGATCTATCCGTGCACTTGCTCGCGAAAGGACGTGGCGCAATCCGCGGGAGCCCCGAATGACCTCGACGATGAGCCCGTCTATCCGGGGAAATGCCGGCCGCCGGAAGAGCGGCGGAGCTCCGCTCCGCCTGACCGGGTCGAAGACCCGGTCCCACAAGGGCAAAACGAGCCTGCGGGCGTGAACTGACGGTTTCGCGTCCCCGACGGGGAGGAGATCTCGTTCAACGATCGTCATCTCGGGCCGCAGCGGATGATCGCGGGGCGAGATTTCGGAGACTTCATCGTGTGGCGCCGCGACGATGTCCCGGCCTATCAACTCGCTGTCGTGGTCGACGATGCCGCGATGCGCATCACCGAAGTCGTGCGCGGCGCCGACTTACTGAAGTCGACGGCGCGCCAGCTTCTCTTGTTCCGCGCGCTCGGGCTCTCCGCGCCGGATTATTATCACTGCGACTTGATGCGAGATGAAAATGGCGTGCGGCTGGCCAAGCGCCACGATTCGTTGAGCATCCGCAAGCTGCGCGAATTCGGATGGACGCCAGAGCAGGTAAGAGCGGGCGAGATTTCATGTGTTTGATGTATGTGGGACCGGGTCTCAGACCCGGTCATGCGGAGCGAAGCTCCGCTCGGTTTCGCCGTTTCGACTCGCTCATGGCAGCCTTTCGCGAGACGGCCGAGGCGGCTGTCTCCACATGAGTTAGCGAGCTGTCCGCATATTCTGACCGTGTACAATCGTTAGCTTCGCATGAATGACAGAACGCAAGCAGACAGCACTCCCCGCAAGCTGACGATCGCCATTGATGGCCCCGCCGGAGCGGGCAAGAGCACGATCGCCTCGCGCCTGGCGCGCAAGTTGGGATACGTGAACCTGGAGAGCGGCGCGATGTATCGTGCCCTGGCGCTGAAGGCCATCGACCGCGACGCTTCCTTCGACGACGAAGATGCGCTGGTTAAACTGGCCGAAAACTCGCGCATTCAACTCGAGCCCACGTTTGGTGGAAACCGCACGCTGCTCGATGGCAAGGACGTGTCGTCCCGCATTCGCGAGCGCGATGTGACGGAGGCCGCTTCCCGCATCTCCATCCATCCCAAGGTTCGCGAGTGGATGGTCGCCCGCCAGCGCGAAATGGGCGCGGGGGGCGGCGTAGTGATGGAAGGCCGTGATATCGGCACGCAGGTTTTTCCCCACGCCGATTTGAAGATCTTTTTGGACGCAGATCCCGTGGTGCGCGAGCAGCGTCGTATGGAGCAGCAGAAAATCAAAGGCGACGTGGCCGCGAGCGTGGCGGCAGAACTGCGTGAGCGCGACCGCCGCGATCGCACGCGGACAGCGTCTCCCTTGGTAGCGGCATCCGATGCCGTAGTGATCAACTCGACCGCGTTGAGTGAGGATGAGGTGCTGGCGAAGGTCGAGGAACTGGTCAGAGAAAAGAGCTAAAAAGTTTCAAGGTTTCAGGGTTTCAAAGTTTCGAGGTGATCGCGCACATCAGTGGCTTTTGACCTTGAACTCTGAAACTCTGAAACCTTGAAACCTTGCCCTCTTCAGTTTTCCGTTGGTTCCACTTTCACTTTCGGCGCAGGCAGCGCTTTCCCGGCTTTGGCCGGATTCGGTGGCTCCGGCGGTTTAGGGGGCTGCGAGCTGGCCTTCCGAATCTCGATGCCGTCGTGTTCGTTGTTGAGCACAATGTGCGCTGAGCCGTTGCCCACGCTGCCGCTGGCTTTCGCCTCGTGCTCGCCATTGTCGACCTTCAGTTCCCCGAAGTCCGACTGAATCTCGCCGTCACGCGTGCGCGCATCCAGGCGGAATCCCGCTTTATCGGGCAAGCTTAGCTGAATGCCGCCGTTCTTGCTGTCGATCTGCACGTTGCCCAGGGTACGCATCCCAACTTCGATCGCACCGTTATCGTTCTGCAGGCGAACGTCGCCCGAGACGTCGTCGAGCCGAATATTCTTCGACCGGGTAGTCAGGTGCAGGGGGCCAGTGATCTGTTCAGCGTGCAGTTCGTCTGAATCGAGATCGAGTGAGCCCTCAATCTTCGAGAACTCCATGTCGGTGCGCGAAGACTTGAAGGTCACGGTCTTCGCGATGCGCGCCAGCTTCACGCTTTCCTGAAATTCGCCGTCGAGTTGCACTGCTCCTTTGACGTCGGCAACCGAGACTTCATTGACCCGGCCTTCCACGTGCACGTCGCCGGTGATCTGCTCGATCTTCACCGAGCCTTTTTCCTGGCTGACTTTCACGTTGCCGTTCACATCTTCGACGCTGGTGTCGGAATGCTGGGCTGAGATATCGATGCTGCCATCGCGTCCCACCAGGTTTACGTCCCCGCGGCGGGAGGTGATGGAGACTGCCACTTTGCGCGGCAGGGAAACATCAAGATCCGTTTCGACGGGATGATCGCCCGCTCCCTCGACATTGGCATTCAGTGTCACCAGGCCGCCGATCGTGGTGATCGTGGGCTTGGATTTGCGGTCGTACTCGTCGGCGTCGCTTTGGTTGTCCGCACTTACGCGCTTGCGGACGACGACCGTGATCTTGTTGTCATCCGAGGCGTGAACGCTGACCGCACCGCGAGTGTCGATGATTTTAAGGCTAGCTGCCGCAGGGAAGGCCTGCTCGAGATGATCGTTAAAGTTGTAGCTCTGGCCGAAGATGCCGTTGAAGTCGCTGTCGTCGATGTTGATGTTGTCGCGAATTCCGGACCAGTTGACGCGTTCCAGTTGGGTCGCAATCAAACCAAAAACGACGATCATGACCACCAGGAAAACTCCGCCCGCGCCAATCCCGGAGGAACGAGTGCCTTCCCGCTGCGCGCGCTGATGTTCGAGCAGTTTGATCACGCCCCAGAAAATCAGCAGCACCGGCCAGTAACTGGCGAACAGGTGCGCCAACCGGCCAATCGACAGGATGTGCATCGTCCCCATCAGGAACACGACGCCAAGCACGATCAGGACGAATGCGCCTGCCATGGATCGGTGACGCCGCGGCGGCAGAGGAGGAAGCGGCGAAAATGCTGGAGGTGTGACTGGGCTAGACATTTTTCACCTCGCCAGAAGAAGCTGACTGCTCCGGGCCCTGCGGCGCCGGTGGTGGCGAAACAATCTGCGAGCCTCCGGGCGGGACGCTGGGCGGCGTGCCCGGAGGCAGTGAGCCGATGTGTCCCTCGGTCGATGCATTGCTCTGCATCAGCTTGACCACCCCGATTATCAGCAGAATGGCGGGCCACGCGCGCCAGAAGCCGATTAGGAAGACGATACCCAGAGTCACTAGGATTGCAGGGCCCATCATTTTGCCGGTGCGGCAACGCTCACAGACGCAGTACGGGCGATAGCCTCCCAGCAGTCCCCAGTGCTTGGCAAACAGCCACACGCCTAACACGATCAGAATGATCGGCCAGAACCGGTGCAGGCTGAAATCAAAAACCGTGTTGATCAGGAACAGCACGCCCAGGCCAATTAGGATCGCGGCCGCGGCGGGAACTTTCGTGGTTTCGAACTTCTCTCCCGTGCCGAAAGTCGACGTCAGGCCGAACGGATCAGGAACAGGTTCATTCGCCTGAATCGCCCTGGCCGTGCGGACTGCGTCCAGTATCTGGTACACCCAGAAGAAACCGAGAAAGATTCCCAGCACCGTATTCGCCTGCCACGACAAGTCTGAGGACAAAGCGATGATCGCGCCGACAAAAATGCCAAGGTGAGCCAACCCCTTCGCGTACTGGCCGCAGTACACTGCGCCCAGACCGAGGGGAATCGCGCCGAGGATTCCTGCAACGGTGGGATTCGGGCCCGCATTAACGGGAGGCCGGTACGCGGCGGACGGTGCGCTCAATGGCGGATACATCGTTTCTGCCGGCGGCACAAATCCCGCCGCCGGGGGAGTGCCTTCCATGCGTGCGGCCAGGCACGCCTCGCAGTAGATCACTCCGCGGACATCGCGGGTGCATTGGTTGCAAAGTGGCTTGCCGCAAGTGCGGCAGAAAGCCACCGCAGCAATATCGCTGTGTGTGGCGCAGTTCATACGAACCTCCTGTCAGTGGTCACCGACACTACAGGCAGATCGCAACATTTGAGACATGGACCCACGTGAGCGCTGGCCAGAATGAGATGGTTATCGCTCTGGCTGTAGTTGCGCTCCTGCTTCTGCTCGGGCTGTTGTGTTGTGTCGTTCTTGTCGTCTTTCTGTTTCGCCGGCCGGGTTTCCTTGCGGCCGGGTTCGGCGGGAGCCACCGTGCGCTTGATCTCGCGTACGCGCGACTCGACTTCGTAAACGATCCGCACGTTCTCGTAGTAGTGCACTACGCGCGCTTGCGTGGCGTAGTACGTGTGCCGGATCGCAGAGGGCCGCAGGCTGATCTGCCGCAGGTCGTTGGGTTTCACCCCAGCAACCGTCAGGCCCACCGACAGCGCGAAGAATGCCATGCCAAACGACATGGCAAAACGCGGCTGGCGGACCGTTGCCCAGATCGGCTCGAGCACCGAGGCCTGCACGTGTTCCCACCACGAAATGCGTGGTTGAGGAGAACGTACAGTCACTCGCAGACGTTGGGTGTCAACGCCCGTCGTGGATGCCAGAATGTTGTTGACCAGGCTGGCTGGAGGCTCCACCTCCGTGAGACCCTTTAGCCAGTTGCGGCCCGCCTCAGCTTCGGCGAACAGCGGACCGCACGCCGCGCATACCCGGGCGTGGGCCTGGAAGCGGTCGAGTCCCGTCCCCGTCAGAACGCCGTCGATGGCGTCCGAGAGCAGGGTTTCGAACTCGTGACACTGCATTCCGTTTCTGGTCTGGTCTGGCATCACATCACCTGCCTATAGGTACGCTGTAAGAGCCTGGCAAGTTCCGCCCGCCCTCTATTTATTCGCGATTTCACGGTACCCTCCGGAACCTTCAAAACGCTGGCAATTTCACGGTAGTCCATATCCTGTAAGTCCCTTAGAATCACTGCTTCCCGAAGCTCTGGCGACAGCTTGGCCAAGGCCGCATGCACGGTCTCCCCGACCTCCCGGCTGCGTACCCGGGCGTCCGGGGGAGCCGATTGGTCAGGAATTTGCTCACTGAGGGGCTGGGCGTCCTCGTGGTCCGACGCCGCGGTGTCCATGGAGTCGGTCATCCGGTCCTGCTTGGTCTTGCGGAAATGGTCCACCAGCAGGTTCCGGGTGATGGTCGTCACCCAGGTGACGAACGCCCCCTTGGTATGGTCATAGCTGGGAAGAGTGCGGTACATCTTGATGAAGACTTCCTGGGTGAGATCTTGGGCGTCGTCGCCCGATCCCGCGAAGCGGTAACAGATGTTGTAGATACGCCGGTTATAGGTCTGCACGATTTCCTCCCAGGCGGCGGAGTCCCCGGCAATACACCGTCGGACCAGCATCGCGACGACCTGGACGTCTTCCACTTGCACTCCCCGGAAATCTGCTCAAACCTGAGACTCTGGCCTGGACTTAACTTGGGTCAACCGACTGCTGAGACTCTCTCCAAGCCCTGCCCACTAGACAGTACGTGATTGTGGGCGTTGAAGTTCGCTGACTTGCGTAACCATCGACGAAACAGGGAATTGTAACAGTGGAGAGAGGACTCAGCATGGCGAGAGAAAGCTCCGGGGAATACGGAACGACAGCCTTTCCGCATATTCACGAAAGCATAGCGAATAGAGAAAGCAACGTTCGGTGGCTCTTTTTCACGATTGAGTAAGCTGTTATGCTTCCTCCACTCGCGGGACGGGAAATGGTCGGAGAACGGCTTTCACACTACAAGATCGTGGAGCGAATCGGCGCCGGCGGCATGGGCGTGGTTTACCGCGCTCACGATGAGCAACTGGATCGCGATGTTGCCATAAAAGTCCTGCCCTCCGGTTCTTTTGCCGACGATTCTGCGCACAAACAGTTTCGCAAAGAGGCCTTGTCTCTCGCGCGCCTCAACCATCCCAATATCGCGACGGTGCACGAGTTCGGCAGCCAGGACGGCATCGATTTCCTCGTAACCGAATACATTCCGGGCATCACTCTCGATGCCAAGCTCGCCAAGGGACCTCTGCCTCCGGTGGAAGTTGCGCGTCTCGGAGTGCAACTCGCGGAAGGACTCGCGGCGGCGCACCAGCAGGGAATCGTGCATCGCGACCTGAAACCAGCCAATCTGCGCCTGACTCCCGAGGGCCGCCTGAAGATTCTGGATTTCGGTCTGGCCCAGTTGACGCCTCACGCCAGCGAACTGGGTTTGACCGCCACTGTCACACGATCGCAGGAAACCAGCGGAACCCTGCCTTACATGTCCCCCGAGCAATTGAGCGGTGAGGCGGTCGATGCACGCAGCGACATTTGGGCGGCGGGCGCGGTGCTTTACGAAATGTCCACGGGAAAGCGTCCCTTCCCACAGAGTGTGCCAGCGCTTCTGATCAATGCGATTTTGAATCAGACGCCGGAACCCGCGAGCAGGCTCAACCCCGCAGTCCCGGCCGTCTTGAACGAGGTGATTCTGAAAGCGCTGGCGCATGATCTCGCGCGACGCTACCAGTCGGCCACTGAACTGGCAACCGATCTCGGCCGCCCGATGGCGGTTGCCGCAGCGGCAATTCCGATTTCCGCCGCGCCCCGGCCGCATCGCTGGATTTACGCTGTCACGGCGGTCATCCTTCTAGCCGCGATCGGGGGATATTTCGTCGTGGAGCGCTATCCGCGGCCTGCTTCCTCCGCCTCATCGTCCGCAACGGTGAACCGGCGCCGGTCAGTGGCCGTGCTGGGTTTCAAGAATCTGTCCGCGACTGCCGAGAAGGCATGGCTTTCCACCGCGATCTCGGAAATGCTGACGACGGAACTCAGCCAGGGAGATCAGTTGCGCGCCATTCCGGGCGAGAGCGTCGCGCAAATGAAGATGAGCCTTGCCCTCCCCGATGCCGACAGCTTCAGCCAGCAGACTCTAACGCGCATTCGGCAGAATCTCGGAAGCGATGACGTGGTTCTGGGTTCCTATCTTTCGCTAGGAAATGGATTGCTTCGTCTGGATGTGCGGCTGCAGGACGCCGTGGCCGGCGAAACGCTGGCCTCGGTATCGGAAAAGGGAAATGAGTCCGAAATCGACAGCCTGGTCAGCAAGGCGGGCGCCGAACTACGCGCGAAGCTTGGTGTGGGTGCGCTGTCCGATGCGCAATCTGCCATGGTGCGGGCCTCCTTGCCCTCGAATCCCGAAGCCGCGCGCTTGTACTCAGTTGGACTCCTGAAGCTGCGTTTGCTCGATGCGCGCTCGGCTCGTGAATCGTTGGAGCAGGCTGCCGCCCTCGATCCCAACCATGCGCCCACGCACGCGGCGCTGGCCGAGGCCTGGTCGCTTTCAGGCTATGAATCCAAAGCGATGGACCAGGCGAAACGCGCGCTCGAACTCTCCGCTCGGTCTTCGCGCGAGGAGCGATTGTTCATTGAAGGCCGGGCGCACGAGATGCTCAATGAGAAACCCGAAGCCATCGAGAGCTACCGCGCTCTTTGGAAATTTTTCCCCGACAACATTGATTATGCATTGCTTCTGATTCGGGCCCAAGTTGCGGGAGGGCACGGGAGCGATGCGGAAAAGACGCTGGCAGACCTGCGCAAGCTGACTGTCTCGGAGGTGGACGCGGCGCGGATTGATTTGGCAGAAAGCAGCATCGCGGCTTCGTCGAGCGATTTCAAACGGGAGCAAGCGATGGCGGAGACCGCGTGCAACCGTGCCCGGGCGGCGGGCGCCAACCTGCTGGTGGCACGGGCACTGCAAAGCGAAGCCCATGCCACCGAACACATGGGCCAGACCGAGCAGGCGATCGGCTTCTCGAACCAGGCGCGAACTCTGTTTGATTCCGCCGGTGATCGCCGGGGAGCGGCTCGCTCAGTGCTGGCCGTGGGAGACGTGCTGTTTGACCGCGGCGACTACGAGAACGCCAAGAAGCAGTTTGCAGCGGCGCTTCCGGTGTTTCAGGAAATCGGCGCTCAGAGAAGTGTTCGGGCCTGCCGCGAACGCATCGGAAATGTGTTCTATTCGCAGGGAAACATGCGGGAGGCCAAGAACTATTACGAGCAAGTTCTGAATTTTGATCGCGAGATCGACGATCCGTCCGGACTGGGCGGCGACTACGGAAATCTGGCCAATGCTCTCGATGGGTTGGGCGACCTGCCGGGCGCGCTGAAGATGCACCAGGAGTCGCTCGCAGTTTACGAGAAGATTGGGGAACGTCGTGGAATCTCCGCCACCCAGAACAATCTGGGCAACCTCATGGTGGAAGTCGGAAACCTGGAGGAGGCAAAAAAATACTACCAGCAGGCTCTCGCCACAAGCCGGGAGATCGCTTACCGGCTGGGTGAGCCATATCCGATCAGCGGCATTGGAGACGCTCTTCTCGCTCAGGGAGACTTGGCCGGTGCGCGAAAACAGTACGAGCAGGCGCTCGCCTTGTGCAAGGAACTGGATGACGAAGATTTCACAGCGCAGATCCAGGGGTCTCTGGCGTCGATCGCCTTGTACGAGAAGAGGTATGCCGACGGCGAAGCTCTGGCGCGGCAGGCAGTGGCAGGTTACGAGAAGGCCAATTCATCAGGCGCTGGTGCCTGGTCCCAGGCCATTCTGGCGCGAAATCTGCTGGCTGCCGGCAAGTTGGCGGAGGCGCAGAGCGCAGTGGCGAAAGCGTCAGCCCTTGTCCGGAAGTCCACAGGTGAACCTTTCCGCTATGAATTTGCATTTGCCGACGCACGGGTCAAAGCCAAGTCGGGTAAGACTTCCGAGGCCCTTAGTGAATTGGAGACGGTGCTCTCTTCCACGCGCAAGTTCGGCTATCGTCTCTACGAATATCAGGCCCGGCTCGCGATTGGCGAAATCGAATTGTGGTCGGGTTCAGCATCGGCGCAAGCCCATCTGACAACCCTCGAAAAAGACGCCCGGGCCCACGGAGCCCTTCTCATCGCGAACCAGGCGCAGGAGTTGCTCTCGCAAACCAGCGCGAACGCCAAGACGCGTTAGACGATGTTCGCGATCCCGGCTAGCGCGAAGTTGGACCGAGAGCGTTGACCTGGAACAACCAACTTCCAGCCGCGAAGCAGCGGCACGCGAAAGCCCGGACGGGCAGGGACGGCACGCTGTTGCGACGCCGAATCCCTACTGCAGCGCCTTAAACCCCGCGCACTGCTCCGCGGTCGGAGGAATCGTGCTGGCCGTCGCATTCGGATCCACGCGAATTACGCCTTTGTCGGACGAGCAAAACAGGCGCTTGCCGGTGCGATCGAAAACCACCGGCGCCGCTGCCACAAAGTAGCTTTGGCTCATCCCGTCCGACGGATTGCTTCCCACCGCCACAAAGCTGTATCCCGATTTCTCTCCGCCCGCCAGGCTCTCATCCAGGATGCACGCCGTGGCCGCCGACCTGGTGCAAGGCTCGGCCCCTCCCAGATTCGCGAGCGACTCCGCATACCCGCCGTAAGCGGCCATGTAAGAGACTTCCGCCTGGTTGATGGCCCGGATCGACGCCACCGCAGAAGCCTCGTCCGCATGGACTTTCGCCGCCGTCATGCTCGGAATCGTGATCGCCGCAATAATCAGAATGATCGCGACCACCACCAGCATTTCAATCAAGGTGAATCCACGTTGATGTTTCATCTCCCGCCCTCCGTGCTGGAAGCACCCAGCAACAAAACAGAGAACGGCCACGAACAAAAGCCTTGCGCGGAAAGTGTGCGTGTGGATGGAAATGTGTGTGGATCCGGGTCTTTGACCCGGATAGGCCGGGCAAAGCCCGGCTGCCTCGGCTCTCGCCGGAATTCCGAAAATGTCTCGAAACGCCCGCCCGGTGCTAGCACCACCGTAACGTTGACCCTCCCTATATAGGATTCCTATACTCCAAACATAGGAATCCTATACTGCGATTCCGAAACTGATATGACGCAACGCATTCGCTCCAAAATCGCGCGGGGAAGCGGCGAACTCGCCATCCTCTCATTACTGGCCGAGCAGCCCCTCTACGGCTTCGAAATCGCAAAACAGATCGGTGCACGCACCGGCGGAGCCCTGAAATTCACCCTCGCCTCGCTCTATCCGCTGCTCTACGACATGGAAAAACGCGGCTGGGTGGAAGGCCGCTGGCAAGCCAACAGCGCCGGCCGCGACCGCCGCTACTACCGACTCACGCCCGGTGGCCGCCGCCAACTCGCTCCGCTGCGCGCGGAGTGGCGCACCTTCTTCCAGGCCCTCGACAGCCTGGCCGGAGTCAGCCATGCCTGATTGGAAAAAACTCGTCAGCCAGCATATCGCGTCGTCAGCATTGCCTGCGGCTAGTCGCGAGGAAGTTGTCTCAGAGTTAGCCGCTCATCTCGAAGAAGCGTACGAAGCTGCACGATCAAGAGGCCTGACTGACGCAGGCGCTTTCGAAGTTGCTGCGCAAGAAGTCAGCGATTGGCGCAGTCTAATAAAAGAAATTTCTCGAGCGAAAGAGGAGAACCCCATGAACCCCCGCACCCGCAGTCTGTGGCTTCCCGCGATGGCCAACCTGATCGCAGCGCCCGGCCTGCTCATGATCCTTCAGAAACTCTCCGTACAACCTCGCGTGCTGTGGATCGGAGACATGGCGATGGTCCTCTACTTGCCGTGGCTCGTCACGCTGCCAATTTTCGGTGCCTTCGGAGCATTCCTGGCGAAGCGCGCTCATGCTCGCTTCGTGAATCGCTTAATTGTAGGGTTGTCTCCGGCGCTCGCCGTATTAGGGGCGTTCGCGCTGGTTCTGCCGATCAGCCTGGTAGTCGACTCGCATCGGCTGAGGGATTTTCCGTTCGCCTACTTTGCGCTCACGATCTGCAATTGGGTCGTGCTTCCGGCGCTCGCCCTGCTGATAGGAACTTTGCCATTCCTGCGTGAGACAAACAGCCTCGCACGCAGTGAAGCATAAACCGGAAGCCGAGAGCCGGAAGCCCGGTTGTTCACTACTTCGCCGGCGGCACATACTCCTTCGGCTTCGCCGATCCCTCGCCGAAGAAAAACTGCTCCAACTGCTTGACGATGACTTCCTGATCCTCGCGCCGCGCCGGATTCAGCCGGTACTCGTTCAGCAGCATCTTGCAGTGCTCCGTCCACATTCGCCACGCTTCCTGGGACACGTTGTCGTACACCTTCTTCCCCAAGTCGTTGTCGAACGGAGGCTCGTCCAGCCCCGGCATCTCTTTCTGAAACTTCACGCAAAAAACGGTGTGCGCCATAACCTTCCTCTTGAATAAATGAATATCGAATTTAAGTAACTAAGACCGAATCTCCATGCTCTGAATCAGCCCACCGCGAAATTCGTACACGTGCTGAACCATCTGATCCACGACGAGCTTCCCGCCCTTGTCGCGCACCACTTGATGCACATCAATCGCAATCCGGCCGTCGGCTTCTCTCGTAAACTTCCTCGGCTCCACGTTCGGGTCCAGGACTTCGAACTGTCGTTTCCAGTATTCCCGTATGGCCGACTTGCCCAGCACGCGGCCGCCTTCCATCCCGTTCGGCCAATCGACGTTGGCGTGCATCGAGGCCAGCGCGGTCTCGATATCCCGCCGGTTGAACGCTGCGTACATCCTTTGCAGCATCTCGATCTCGGTCGCTACAGCTTGGACTTCCGCCATAAAACACCCGGACAATTATCTTACACGGAGTTCTCATGGCTGCTTCGCCGTAGCCCGAACCATAGCAGCGCCGCCAATCCCCAAATCAAAAATAACGGGATCAAACTCGCAAGCCCACGCAACCCAATCATCTGACCAAGGTTGAATGCGCCATAACGTCCATTGGATTCGGCTACCGTCAGCATCGATTCCCGATTCACCGCCACCTGCCCCGACCAAAACGCCGGCCACGTGGGCATGATCGGACAACGATCCTGCATGGCCAACTGCGAAGTCGTCGATACCACCATCAAAGCCAGAAAGACACTGCACGCACCCAACGCAATCAGTACCCGCCGCCAGCCCGCAGTCGCGCGTCCCCACACCACCGCCAGTCCAACACACACGAATGGAATGCACGCCCCCGCATACCGCGGTCCAAACGTCAGCCCTGCCTTCCACCAATAGAACGACGCGTTAAACAAGAAGTAATAAGCCGCAATCCCCGCCGCCACCGAAGCCGCCGCGCGATACGTCTTGCCTTTCCACAACCGACACAATCCACAAGGAGCCGCCACCAGCACAGGCGACGCAAACAGCAGCCCGCGCGAACATCCAAACAGAATCTTGAGCAGCCGGTCCGGGTGCGGATACGTCAACCCCATGTACCCCTGCTGCTGCATGAACGAAAACGAATTCGGATCGTAATACGAATAGCTCGGACGAAACCCTCCAAAAGCCGCGTGCAAATATGCCATCAGCACCATCAAGCAAACGCCCGCGCCCACTCCCACCCCAGCGACGACTCGCCAGCGCGCCGCTGATCCGCGCGACCATGCCTGCGATAGCGCGAGCAATGCCAACATCGCCGACGCCGGAGCCGCCGGATATTCCGTCACCGTCGCCCACCCCGCGGCCAATCCCACGACCAGCGCCCAAAGCAAGTCTCCGCGGGCGCTCGAACTCTCGCGCAGTTGCAACGAAGCGGCAAACGCGAATACCAGGCAAGCCCCCACCAGCGCATGCGCCCAAAACAATCCCGCATAGGCCCACATCGGAGTCCCCAGGCACATCACCAGCGTCGCAAACGCAGCCCCGCCCGCACCGCCTCCGAATCGCAAGCCCAGAAAAAACAGACACACCGCCGCCAGCGCAGTCGGCAGTGCGACCGCGCCTGCACCCACCACGTACGACAGCGCGATTTCCCCCCGCGGCGACTCCGGATCAACTCCCGCCATGCGCAGCACGGGCCTTGCCGTCAGCGCAAACGGCACGGCTAGAAACACCAGCCCCGGAGCTTTGTCGGAGTAGTAGTGTCCGTTGAAATGTGCTTTGTCCTGCGTGTTCTCATGGTAGGCATCGATCTGCAGGGTGTGACGCTCGACAATCGCGCGCAGCAAATCGAAGCGCGAGTTCTGATTCCAACCGCCGCCTTCATAGAAATAACTGAACGAGAGAAAAGCCACCAGCCCCAGCAGGATTGCGGCTGTGCGATGAGAAGAAGAACTTTCTGGGAGGGGGCTCATCGAATTTTCTGGGCCTGGATTTTCTGAGCCTGGATTGGTGGAGCTTGGACTATCTGAGCTTACAACAATATGCCCTCAGGCTTCGGAGCCGTGCCGTGGAGGCAACGGCTCCCTGAACGATTCCCCTCACGGCTTGCTGGACGCCAAAAGTGCTGCGACGATCTTCTTTGTTTCTTCGTCCATCGCAGTCGTGGGATCGGCAGAGTCGTTCGCGCCCGTTGCGATCTTGCCTTTCACTCCAATGTAAACCGCCTCGTAGGAAGTGTCGCCCAAATTTTCCACTCTGTGTTTGAAAGGCGGATACCAGCGAGCTTCGCCCGGCTTCGAGTACACTTCGCGCACCTTCCCGTTTTCATCGGTAAAACGGAGGTGGGCCTCGGTCAGGCTTACGACCACGCCGCCAATATGATCGTGCAGCCCGGATTTTTCGTGAGCCCCGTAGTGAATCGACACCACCTGCACGTGCTCATTCTCAAAATCCAGCTTGTAGTGTTTCGGTTCCACCTTGGTAGGGTCTTGTGCCAGCGCGAACGACGTCGCCAGACACAGAAATACGCCCGCCCAGAATAGCTTCGACCGCATGCCCCGTCTCCCGAGAGTCTCCGTGTTGTCGAGTGAGTAACGTACGCAACTCTAATTCCCGCGTCATCGAGTGTCAACGCGTGGGACCAGAAGGATGAACGGATTGGACCACGGACCAATGGGCTATAGGTCTGCTGGTATAACCAGTCTCTCGCGCGACCTGAATTTAATGAGTTGGCCGAGGTGCTACGATAGCGTCCTCTTAGTCCACAATGCTGAGAATTGCCCTTCTGGTTGTCTCGCTCGCGCTGCCCTCGACTCTGTGGGCGCAGTACGTACACGGAACGGTCGTGGTACTGGAGGATGGCGGCGACTACGTCGCGATTGCCACGGATAGCTTGAGGCTGGGCCCAGGTCCTGGCGAGGTATCCCACTCGGCCTGCAAGATCGTCGTGCTCAGTGACCAGTTTGTCTTTGTGGCATCTGGCCTCTCCGGCCGCCCGGCCATCGCGAAGTCTCCCGGCTCCCGGCCCTGGAACGTGGACGACATTGCCCGGGAGGAATACACGGCGCTTGGGAAGGAGCGCACCGATCAGTGGATACAGAAAGTGGCAGCCGCTTACGGGGAAAGGCTCAGCAGCCAGATCAATCAAGATTTGCAGTTCGCACCCAACCCGCCTCTCATGGATTACCTTACGAAGCAGGGCGGAGGCGGCGCAGCAGCAGTCTTCGCCGGCTTCGATGAGAAACATCAGCGGGTTGTTGTCGAAGTCAAGGTGAGCATTCAGGTCCCGGGTTCCCACGTGGGATACACCACCAAGCTTCTACCCGGCGACAGCACAGAGGGGACCGAAGTTGTCGGCGATACCGCGATTGCTCAGGAGCTCGCTGCCGGTAGAACTGAGCGGGCGCGAGAGTGGCGCAGCGCCTTGCTGTTGCAGCCGCCGGGGCAGAGTTTGAAAGACAGACTGCTCGTTGCAGCCGAGAGTGTTGCCGAATGGACCGCGAAATACGACCCTAATCAGGTGGGCTTGCCCATTGACGTGATCCTCGTTACGAGAAACCGTGGAGTCACTTGGGTGCGTCGCAAAACCGCATGTGGACCAGCTGTCTCCGCCCGGAAGTAGTTGGCAGCCATCTCTAGCTGGATGCAGAAGATCGGTTGGTGGGCCCACCAGGATTTGAACCTGGAACCAACAGATTATGAGTCTGCTGCTCTAACCGTTGAGCTATAGGCCCTAGAAACCCAATCTAGCATATTCGCGGACCCGGGGCTCAGTGCTGGCGCTGCATGCCGGCACGAGGGGCGGCAGCCGCGAATCAGAAGCGGAAGACGATGCCGGTGGAGATGCGCACGATGTTGTGAATTTCGGCCTGGGTCCGCTGATCATCCGATGTTTGAAACCCGTTGTGCAGCCAGTCGACCTGGCCGCGCACCGCGAAGTGACGGGTCAGGCCGACGTCGGCTCCGCCTCCGGCACCGTAGGTGAAAGAGTTGTTGGACATGAAAGATTGAAAGTTCCCGATCCCGTCCGCTGCGGTGGTCATGTGGGTGTCGCCAAGCAGGAAGCGCGCGAACGGCGTGATCCTGCCGACTGTGACCGAAGCCTGCGGCCCGAATAGAAAAGTGTGAATCTTCGCGCTTTGGCCGCAACCGGTGCATCCGAAATTGTAGCCCGGGTAATACCCAGCGAAATCAGCGACGAAGCCCACGTAGCGAGCCATCTTAAACGTCGTCGACGCATTCCAACCCGAGAAGCCGCCCGATGGCTTGGTCAACGAAAAATCCTTGTTGATGTAGGAATATCCGCCGAACAGAGTGATCTTCGCCGACTGCGCCACGGCGCAGGCGGTCCACAGAAGAACGACGCCCACCAGAGAGAAGAAGCGACTCATGTTGTCCACCTAAGCAAAGCGAATGTGTTGGAATGATAGGGGTGGGATGCCCAGCCAACATCACGGGATGCTCTGCCCGGGAGGAAACCTCTCGGGGTAGGTCACGGGCCGGGTGCCCCATTTCTCGCGCCTTTGCGAGAAGTGGGGGTTTTATACCCCGGCCGTGAGAATCCACGTCCGACTACGGATCGCGTTCTTAGCGCGCCGTCGCCTTCTCCGCGCCCAGTCCCGTGTTCGAGCGAACCAGCAGTTCGTTGAACTTATCCTGCGACGACGGTTCGTTGCTCACGAGTGTCCCGAGAATCGCCCCGATGAATCCCAGCGGAATGCTGAGGATGCCGGGATTCTCCAGCGGGAACCACGCCTTCGCCTGAATCAAGTGCCGCGCCGCGCCCGTCACGGTTGGCGGATCGATCCCCATCAAACTCGGGCTCACCAGAATCAGCCCGATCGACGCCAGCAATCCCACGGCGAGTCCTGAAACCGCGCCCACGGTATTGAACCGCCGCCAGAAGATGGACATCACAATCACCGGCAGATTGGCTGACGCCGCCACCGCAAACGCCAGCGCCACCAGGAACGCCACATTCGCAGTCGGCCCCAACACAATTGCAATTCCAATCGCTACCGCGCCCACCACAAACGCCGAGATCCGCGCCACCAGCACTTCTTCGCCCGCCTTCCGCTCGACGCCGTTGTGAATCACGTTCGTCCAGAAGTCGTGCGAGAACGACGTCGTCGCGCTGATCGTCAATCCCGCGACCACCGCCAGAATGGTGGCAAACGCGATTGCCGAAATGAACGCGAAGAAAATGGACCCGGCCAGAGCGTTGGCCAGCAGCGGCGCGCTCATGTTCGTGCCTCCATGACTCTTGATGAAGTCCGGTCCCATGATCGTCGCCGCCCCAAATCCCAGGAACGTTGTCATGATGTAGAAGCTCCCGATCAGCACCATTGCCCACACCACGCTGTGCCGCGCCGTCTTCGCGTCTGGCACGGTATAAAACCGCACCAGAATATGCGGCAATCCCGCCGTACCAAAAATCAGCGCCAGCCCCAGAGAAATCAGATCCAGCGGCCCGTACGGCGGCTTGTAGCGAAGCCCGGGCTGCAAAAAGTCTTTGACCACTTCCGCCCCCTTCGCGTCGTGATACGTGACATGCGAGATCGCTCCAAAGAATTCTCCGAAGCTGAAGTGGAAGTGCGCCATCACCAGAATGCTCAGCAGGAACGTCCCCGCCATCAGCAGGATCGCCTTGATGATCTGCACCCACGTGGTCGCCAGCATCCCGCCGAACACCACGTACACGATCATCAGAAGCCCCACCCCGGTCACCGCCTGGTTGTAAGAAATCTTTCCGCCCAGCAGCAGTTTGACCAGCGCGCCCGCGCCCACCATCTGCGCGATCATATAAAACGTGCTGACCGTCAGCGTGCTCAGCGACGCCATCGCCCGCACCGGACGCGGCTTCAGCCGGTACGCCAGCACGTCCGCCATCGTATACTTGCCGGCGTTGCGCAGCGGTTCCGCGATCACCAGCAACACCGTCAGGTATGCCACCAGCCAGCCCACCGAGAACATGAAGCCGTCATATCCCTGGAACGCGATGATGCCCGCAATCCCCAGGAACGACGCCGCACTCATATAATCGCCCGCCACCGCGATCCCGTTCTGCCAGCCCTTGATCTGACGGCTCGCCGCAAAGTACGCGCTCGCCCCAGCCGATCTCCTCGAAGCCCAGTAAGTAATGCCTAGGGTGATCGCGATGAACACCAGAAACATAATCAGTGGAATATTCGCCATGGCTTACTTGCCTCCCTTTGCATCCTCGGCCTTGTCGAGAATGTCCTTTGCGAGCCGGTCAAAGTTGCTGGCAGCTTTCACGTACAGCGCGGCGATAATCCACGCCACAAAGAATTGCGAGAGGGCGAACAGGTAGGCGAGATTCACGTTCCCGATCACCTTCGTGGACATGAACCCCGGCGCGTATCCCACCAGCACCGGCAGGGCAAAGTAGTACACGACAAAGAATATGAATGCCGGCACGATGAACGTCTTCTTCGTCGCCATCAGATCCTGGAATTCCCTGCTCTCGGCGATCTTGTCCCAGGTGGACTGCGATGCCTGATACTGCTGCGGTTGCACGACTTCCAAATTTCTTGGGGCGTTTGCCATAGGCTTCTCCTCGTGGCTCGCGATTACACGTGCCACATTTCTGGAATGCGGTTCCGGATGGGCTCCACTGACGGGGGACAGATTACTCCCGTTTCAGCTGTTTTGGGAGTAAATCCGTCCCCGCCAGTTTGTGGCGCATGCCACCGCACACGCCACCCATGCCCTCTCGCTAGAAGTTAAAGATGGGTCCGAATTCAGTGCGCTGATCTTTCCACTTGGTCGCCGGTTGTCCAGCAATCGTGTATGCAGGCCCGATCTCGGGCAACAACGTCGTCTGATACTGCGACTGTTCAAACGCGAATGTCGCCCAATTGTTCAGCTTGTAATACAGCGTCGCCGCGAACAGCCTGCCCTGCGAGAGCGGGATGCCGCCATTGCAGTGCGTTAGCCCGTCCGCGCTGATGCAGCCAAAGCCGCTGGCATGTGCGAGGTCGTGGTGTACGACCTGGTCCTTGCCGGCATTCAGCAGAAGTTGCCAGCCTGCGTTGTGGCCTCTGGGATCGGCCTTGAACCAGCGGGACAAAGGCAATCCCAAATTGACGAAACCGCCAAAGGCGCCGATCGGACGCTGCTTGGCGATCACCCAGGTGCCGCCCGAACTGGTACAGGTGCCGGCACCCACAATCGCCACCGTGCAACCGATTTGCTGTCCGCCCGCGGCTTCGTTGACGTTGTCCAGAGTCTGCACCGACTGCACGTTGTACAGCCCGGTCGTGTCCGTGTAGTAGGTGTTCAGCTGCCCGCCCAGCATGAAGCGCATGTCGCCGCCGCGATAAATGCTCGCCACAAAAGTGAACCATCGCGTTGGAAGTTGCACAGCGAGCTGGTTGCCATACAAGCTGCTGCTGTTGGTGAAGCCGGTGGGAAACGTGATCTTCATGTCGGCGGTGAGGGCGGAGTTGGGAGTAATAGCAGTGCGGCGCGCGTCATAGCCCGCCCAAAGTATTTGCGCGGGAGCCACACCGGGAGCCTTGTCGAGCTGGAACTGCAGCACGGCCCGGCCTTCCAGTTCAGGACGTCCGGAATCGGCGCCCTGCCGCTCGGCTTCTCCGATCTGCGCCTCAAAACCGCCCAGACCATTGATGCCGTTCAGCTTCATGATCTCGCCCGTGCTAGGCATCATGAGCGCAATCTCAGGAGAGAACTTGAAATTGCGTTCGCTGGTTCCCAGCTTCTGTACTAGGCCGAAGCGGAATTGCGGAGTGCGTTCCCAAACGTCGCCAGAGTAAGCACCGAGGAACGTGGTTTCCAAAATGTTCGGGAGAGCGCTCGATCCGAACAGCGACCAGTTCTGGCCGCCTTCAAAGAACAGGTCTGACCGATCGGTTGCGGCATAATCCATCCGCACATAGGCCAAACGCAGCCGTGGTTGCGGATTGCGAATCGACGAAACGTCGGCGTTGTCCACCTCCGTGAAGCCACCTTCGAAATCGCCCTCCGCCTTGCCGGTCAGAGTCAGCTTCTCGGAACTGTCCATCCATTCAAAGTTCGCGCCAAATCGGGTGGAACGCGCCTTGATGTGGAAAGAAGGGTCGTTGGTCGGACCGGTGCTTAAGGCGTTGCTGGACTGAAGAAAGATGCCCGGGTACGGGAAGTCGTCGCCGTCGGGTGCGCTGGAATCGCGCACCAACGTAGTCTTGATGAAGCCGTAGGGCGTCACCTTTACCGCACCAACCTTAAAGCCCGGAATCAGCCCGTCCCTCACTGGCGGGTCAAGCGGAAGCACTCGCAGCGGAGCCACTGCCGGCACCACCACGGGCCCGGCCGGCTTCGTCTCCTTGGGAGCTGGCGCCTGTGGCGCCGGCGTCGCGATCGCCGCCACAACCGGCGTGGGCGCTGCCGCCGCCGTCGGGGCCGCAGGACTGGGAGCGCCTGCCGCCGACAAATCGGCCGCGCTCACCACTCCCTTGCGCGCCAGTGCCTCGAGCAGAAGTTGAAGCTCGGCATCTGGAGCCGCATTGCGAATCGCATTCGCCTCGCCCGCCGTCAGCACGCCCTTCATCACCAGCACTCCAAGCAAAGCCGTAACATTGGCATTCCCTGCCACAGGGGTTATGTTCGGGTTGGCAGCGGCTGCCGGCTGCGCGGCTGGGTTACCTGAGGCTGGGTTACCAGAGTCTGATTTGGCGGTGGTTGCGGCGGATGCTTTCGCGTCGGTGGCGTCCTTCGCCCCGGCCAGGGCGGGCGCGACCGATACGACTACGAGTAACGAGCAGCAAATGAATTGCTTCAACTTCTGCATGATTGATTTCTCCTCCTTCACGGGAGCAGTTCCGCTTACAAGTGCCATCACGGGCATACGGCGTATTGTCGTCTTGCAACCGGAGAGCGCAGCTGAAATTTCGTGCTCACGCGCCACCGGCGTCCCGTTGTGGGACTGAGGGCCCTGCGCCGAGACTGTTTTTTCTCGGACGTAATGGGAAGTGACACTAGGGCAGAAACATTTCCGAGGATGTGCGGATACTCACCAGTCGTTGTGATTCGCATCACCATGAAATCTCGCACGGGATTTGCGAGACTTCACCGCTGGTGCCTTTTCGCGAAGAAGAAAATCGTTAAGGCAGCTGATTGTGCGCCGCTTTGGGTACTGCCCGCCTAGGAACGAAGATTCTCCTGCCGCGACTCGCTCACGGCGCACTTCGTTCTTCTCCCTTGCGCAAGAACACCTCAGCCTGTGATCCTAATCACTGCTCACGAATCCGGGCCGCAGCAGAATCCTCTTCGTCCCCAAGTCGCGACCCTTCGCTCTCGGAGGTTTTTAGCATGAGCGCGCTTCCCCTCACCAAACCAGAAAACATCTCCAACCTGCTCACTCTCGATCAGGAGTATCCAGCTCCGGCCATCGTCGCCGGCAACGTCCTGCAAAAAGATTGGAACGCCGAACGCGAGCGCTCCTTCAAAGATCCGGAAGGATTCTGGGCCGACTACGCGCGCCGCTTCGAGTGGTCACAACCTTGGAAAAAGGTTCTCGAATGGGATGGCGTCCATCACCAGTGGTTCACCGGCGCGAAGACCAACATCACCATCAACGCGCTCGATCGTCACGCCAACTCCGAGCGCTGCAACCGCGCCGCTTTCATCTGGCTCGGCGAAGACGGCGCCGAGCGCATCGTCACCTACGGCCAGCTCTATCGCATGGTCTGCCGCTTCGCCAACGGCCTCAAGTCTTTGGGAGTAGTCAAGGGCGACCGCGTCGTCATCTACATGCCGCTCACCATCGAAGGCGCTGTGGCCATGCTGGCGTGCGCGCGCATCGGAGCGATTCATTCCGTCGTCTACGCCGGACTCGGACACACCGCGCTCCGCGACCGCATCACTGACGCTCAAGCGAAGATTGTGATCGCCGGCGACGTCGGCTACCGACGAGGCAAGACCATTGCCCTGAAAGCCATTGTCGATGAAGCCATCGAGTCACTCGACTTCGTCGAAAAAGTAGTCGTGTACTCGCGCGCCAAAACCGAAATCCGCGCCCCGCGCGAAATCGATTTCAACGACCTGCTCAAATTCCCACCGCAATGTCCCGCGGAAGAAATGGACGCCGAAGACCCGCTCTTCCTGCTCTACACTTCGGGTTCCACCGGAAAGCCCAAGGGCGTCGTGCACGTTCACGGCGGATACATGGTCGGCACCACTTATCATCTCGAAAGCTTCTTCGACGTCGGCGAGCGCGACGTCTTCTGGTGCACCTCCGACATCGGATGGGTCGTCGGCCACTCCTACATCGTCTACGCCCCGCTCTGCGCCGGCGTTACCACGCTCTTCCGCGAAGGCGCTATCGACTACCCCAGCCCGGGCACCGCGTGGGAAATCGTCGACCGTTACGCCGTCACGAAAATGTTCACTGCTCCCACCGCGTTGCGCATGTTCATGCGCTACGGAGAAAGCTATCCCGCCGCGCACGATCTGACCACGCTGCGAGTGATCGCCTGCGCCGGAGAACCGCTGAATCCCGAAGCCTGGCGCTGGGCCCAGACCCATCTCGCCGGCGACGGCAAGTGGGGATACGTCATCGACAACTGGTGGCAAACCGAGTTAGGCGGACCCGCGCTCGGAACTCCGCCTTCCATGGCGATGCGTCCCGGCAAAGTGGGAGTCGCTGTCCCCGGCGCCGAAGCCGACGTTCTCGATGAAGACGGCAAGCCCGCCCCTCCCGGAGTTGGTGGACGTCTCGTGCTCAAGCGCCCTTTCCCTTGTATGCTGCGCACCGTATGGGGCGACCCCGCGAGATATGAGCGCGACTGGAAATTTTTCCCCGGCTGCTACGTCACCGGCGACGTTGCCATGAAAGACAAAGACGGATACATCGCCGTCCTCGGCCGCTCCGACGACGTCCTCAACGTTGCCGGACACCGCATCGGCACCGCCGAAGTCGAGAGCGCGCTGGTCTCGCATCCCGCCGTCGCCGAAGCCGCAGCCATCGGCGTTCCCGATCCGTTGAAGGGAGAAACCATCAAAGCCTTCGTGCAAGTCCGCTCCGACCATGTTCCATCCGACACCCTGGCCGCGGCTCTGATCGAACACGTGAGACGTGAGCTAGGTCCCATCGCCACGCCGTCGTCGCTGGAGTTTGTAACGTCGCTCCCGAAAACCCGCTCAGGCAAAATCCTCCGCCGCTTCCTCAAAGCCAAAGAAGCAGGCGTCGACGCCGGCGACGTTTCAACCATGGAAGGATGAAGTCAGGGCTTATACAACACACTTCGCCTCGGCTCATGTGGAGACGGCCGCCTCGGCCGTCTCGCCTGGGCGCAGCCCGGCGGATCGTCCCCTATCACTCCCGCGTGCCCCTGTTGACCCGATCCAACCACAACGGGGTCGATGAGCGAAGTCGCCTGTTTTCGACAGTTCGAACTTCACCGTAACAATTAAGGCATGTTAGACAAAGCGACCTTGTCGGACATCCCGGCACTAATCGGAAGCATCTGCGAACAGGTATGTAAAAGCCGCCAAAGGCATTCTCGGAGGAACGATGCGCAACTTGCGATGGGTGTTTCTCGCCACAATGGCTCTCTGTGTAACCATGGCAGCTCAGGATAGGACCCACTTCGAGGTGTTCGGCGGGTATTCTTTGGAACGCATCGCCCCTTGCGGACAAGCCGGATCAGGTGAATTTCCCTGCAACGCTGAAACGGGTTTTCTAGCGCCCACAAACAATTACAACGGGTGGGACGCATCGTTCACCGGCTATTTCACCAGATTCGTTGGCGCTACGGCCGATTTCAGCGGGCACTACGGTCCCTACCGGTTCGACAATGGTCAGCCGTACCCGTCAGCCTCGCGTTACAGCTACATGTTCGGGCCTCTTTTTGCTTGGCGGACACCCAAAGTCAAACCATTTGCGCATCTCCTGCTCGGACGCACTTCCGAGAGTCTTGCGGGTTCTATTGGGAATTACAACGTATTCTCGTGGGCGGTGGGTGGCGGGCTCGACGTGAGTGTAAGTAGGCGTATAGCAATTCGCTTCGCACAGTTGGATTACGAGTCGGTACACGTGCCCGGTAATGCAGCAGCCAATGGGCTTCGCTATTCGGGTGGAGTCGTCTTCAGGTTTTAGGCCGGGCCGAAAACTCCAAGCAAAAAGACCCAATCAAGGATGGCGGTCGTCACGTTGTTGGCGATAAATTGCCTTTACGCTCAAACCCGTGAAAGAGCGCAATTGCCTCTTACGACGTCAGTCCTGGGGCGCAGCTCAACGGTGCACCTTCCCGTATACCGACAGCAATCCCCCGCAGGCCGGCGGAGTGCCGCTCGTGACCAGTGCCGCCGCCGTGCAGTTCACACCCTTTCCGCCCGGGGGACCTGGGGCGTAACCGGGTGCGCCCCCGGGAACGAACACCAGTCCACCAGCGATCGTTGGAACGCTGAACTTCACAGAGCCAGGACCGTTGTTGCCCGCACTGTTGGAACTTTCCCAAACTTCTTTCAGAACGTGCGTCGTAGCATTCGGAATGGCATCGTACGCGACCAGAACTGCAGGCTGCGCCGCGTGCGACGTCTTGGTGTCCGGATTCCACACGCCGGAACCAGCGGAATTGATGGCCCATAAAAGGGCCGTGTTGGGGTGTGTTCCGTCCCATGACACCGACGGAACGGTGCCGATGGGGTAAGTCTTGGGGACCTGTGCCGTGTTGCCAACTGTATTCAATAAACCCGTGCTTGAATCGACCTGGTAGGCGACCAGCGGAGCATTCGCGCCCGCGACATAAAGGTAGTTCTCTGGAGTTGCTGAAGTACCCGCCCAAAACGCCTCGGTCCCTCTGATTCCCGAGGAATTGAAGATTGTGTTGGATCCGTTGGCTTGATTCTCGCCAGCGTTCGCCCCCTGAAAACACTGAGCTATGAATCCGTTTCCTGGAACAACCGACTCGCTGCAACCGGTGAGTGTAGGATTCGAAGCATCCACACACAGGTAGCCGCAACCATCCAATCCACCCATGACGTCTTGCAGCGTCGATCCGGTCTGAGTGCTGTAGCAAACACCATAAATGACCCCTTCTTTTCCGCCTGCAACCAGCTCAGAGTTCGACCCGCAAACCGGGTCGGCTATTCCCGCGGGCGAAATCAGTGTGACACCACCAGAACCGAGGTCAAAATCTTCACTGAACTTCGGCAGGGTTAGCTGATTGTGGGATGGGCAAGCATTGGGACCGTAGGTAGAACACACCGTAACGGTCGCGGTATTGAAGTTCAGTTGTGCAAAGTCATTTGGAGTGTAGTAGTCATCCGGAACCAATCCGGAACTGGTGGTCGCAAGTTTTACGACGCTCTCGCCAAAAAACGTTGTGCCGTTCCAGTCTCCGTTCGCGACGTTCACATAGATATTTCCAGCGCTATCCACGGCCGGGGCCGCGCCTGACATCCAGAGTCCGCCGGCCTGCTCGGTAGTGCCCCCTTCCGTATCAAACACCCAGTTGCTGGCCGAGATCGGCGAGAAGCTGTTGGTACTGAAGTTGTAGCTAAGTCCGGCCAGATAGCCACTATAGGGCAGCACATCGCAGAAGGAGCCAAAGCTGACGTATAAGTTCACAATTCCCGCGGACGCGTTGAACATTGCAAGCCCCGGCCGCTGCATTTCCTGGAGGGCGCTGACGCCGCTGGGGAAAACACTAGACAAATCGTAAGGAGCGCTGTTTCCATTCAATACTTCTTGGCCGGAGTTGATATTTATCGCGTGCAGCCGGTAGGTATAGGTAAGACTTGCGGTCTGGTGCGCGCTCACTACATACATCACCGGTGGAGTTACGGAGCTATCGATTACGGGAGTGCTCGTGATGCCGATCTGGGGTACGACGGTGTTGCATGGCGCATTCAAATCAGCCACTACCGGAAGCACAGTGAATGGAATGGCAAATTCGCCAGGTTGATTCAGATTGAGCATCCAGCACTGAGTCAGCGAGAAAGTGTATCCGGAAGTGCTCAAGCTGTAAGTCCACGCGAAGGCATAGACCGAGTTGTTCTCAGTGGCTACCAGGACAAGGTTGTGGACACCGGAGCACGCCGACGTCGCGGCCATGCTTACCGCTGACAGGTAAAGTGGCTGCGCGTAAATCAACCCGTCAACGGCACCGGTCGCCCCGCCTGCAGGCGGAGTCAGCAGACCGAAGTTCGCGCCAGACTGACTGGGAAAGAGACTCGGCCTAAGAGCCGTCTCTGCCGAGTTGACGCCGTCGCGCATCGGGTCGTTGTGATAAGTAGTGACACATGGTCCAGTGGTGCACGCGCCAGCCTGAGCCTGCGTCATGCTGGCCAGCAAAGTAATCATGATAACGGGGCCCAGGTAGAGAAGGCGTGCGACAGTTCTCATATCAACTCCTGTGGCAAAACCGGGTATCACCAGTCTGACCGCCCTGGCCGACTTAGGGATCGGGGCGGTGGCGCGAACCGAACCTGGGCCCACGTATCGGCAGGCGTTAGCGAGAGTATTGTGGAGGCGACGGAGGGGAGCCACGCAAAACGCAACGCGCACATAAAGTCTCACTCGTGCGGGGAGCAACACTGGGAATTGTCCCTGGCGTCCCCCGGCTGGGGAAGTCTATGCAAATCCAGGAAAAATGACAAAGGGTCTTAAGTCTCTGCAGACCCGAAAGCGCAAATCTCTTGGGGTGGAGTCATCCTGAGCGGAGCCGTTCTTCAGGCGAAGCGAAGGATATTGAATGGATCGACGCGTAGCTAGACGATAGGCTGGTTCGATTCGCCAGCTGACATTAAGAAAGTATCGCCCAGGCTCTTCACACTCTTGCAGACCGACGTAACTTGCCTGCGGATGCCAACTCCGCCAATGACGGCACTGACTCCGGCGCGGTCACCTTCCGCTCCGGCAACGCAGCGCCTTTAAACGCCTCGACCAACATCTCGATCGCCAAATCCGTATTCGGACGAATAAAGATCGTCGCCGCCAGCGTCCCGTTGCGCACCCATGCCTGCCCGGTCTTCGGCATTCCGTCGCAACCGGTGATCGGAATCCTCATCCACCGCGGCCGCTCACCCTCGGGGATCTCGCTGAACGCTTTCCGCGCACCCATCGCCATGCTGTCGTCCTGCGCACCGACCAGGTCGACGTGGCTTTCCTGCGAAGTCCGCAAGCGCAGCCATGAACTCACCGTTTTATGCGCGCTCTCTTCCGTCCAGTTCGCTCGCATCGTCTTCACTTGAATGTTCGCCGGCTTGGTCGCGATCATGCCGGCCGTTCGCTCTTTCGCCGCCGAACTGTTCGCCGGACCCTCGATATAAAGAATCGATCCCCCATTCGGCAACAGCGCTGCAAATTGCTTCCCTTGAATCTTGCCCACCTCTTCATGATCGGAACTGATGGCAAACACCGGAACCTTATATGTGCGCCGCAACTCCACGATGTAATCCACTTCATGATTCAGCACAACCCATCCAATGCCCGCCGCTGCCGCCGCCCGCGCCACTTGCGGAAACGCCGTCCCGCCTGCCGGCTCGAACAGAATCGCATCTGGACGCACCACCGAAGAATCCTGCACGTAATGCAGCAACTGCTGGCTTTGTGCCAGAGCATCGTTGTTGGCGTGAATGATCTTCACGTCCACACCGAATCGCCGTCCGGCTTTCTCTGCCGCAGCCGCCTGCTCCTGCTGATAATCGTTGTCGTTATTGGTGAGTGAAACCAAAAAACTGAGTCGCTTCATAAGATAGGAGACCTATGTTCGGATCATAGTCGTTCCGTTCCGGTACCCAATGTAACCACGGTAACGTGGAATCGACCTGTCACTAAAATCGCCCTGTCATCCTGAGCGCAGGAACTGGTTCGCGAAGCGGACCAGTTTCGGAGTCGAAGAGCCTGCTCTGAGCGAAGTCGAATGAATCCCTATTTGCTGTGACAGATGTGCGAGAGGTTGGTCTTTGCGTTCTTGATTTGCAGGGCGAGGGGAATAAGACTCGATGAATACGACCCGGTTCAGGCGCCGGTCGCGGCGCTCTTCGCCGCTTCGCCCACAAAAGACTTCAGCTTCTTGTCCAGCGTTTCCCGGTTGGCATCGGACAAGTCCACGAAGCGGAAGGGCTGCATCCACCCTTGCGTCGCCCACATGGGGAACAGCATCTGTGCCTTGCCGCGCAGCGTCGCTTCACGAATGTGAAAAATCAATTCAACTTCCAGCTTCTCATCCAGTGGCTTCTCCAGATGGATCACTCCACCCGAAGTCGAGAGCTGATGGATCGCCGCCCTCACCGACCGCTTGTTCGGCAGCCGCACCAGCACCAGCACTGAGCCTCGCAGCTTCACGCGAAACGGACGATCGTTCAGCTTACTTTCTTTGCCGGCCGCAACCGGTGCCGTCGAATTGAGTTCTTCGGACATATGTTTACCCAGAGTATGGCATTGTGCGCGGCGTTGCAGAAGTTACGAAAGAACAAGACCGCGGGATTTGCTGCAGAAAAACCGGGTGCGGCAGGATCCTACTTGCGCCCGGGATGAGCTTCGGCGCCTTCGGAGAACAGGTTGTACGGCCAGGCCGCCTTCTTCACGGTCAGCTTCGGAGCGCTCGCCGGTGCGGCCGTCGCGCGGGCCGGAGCGGGATTGTCCTGCGCCGCGGCCTTCCAATCTTCCGGAGCGTTGGCGATCCCCCAGACGTTGCCGTGCGTGTAGAGCGACGCGCCAATCAGGAAATACTGGCCGTCGGTTCCCAGCGGCAAACAGTTCGCAACCGTGGCGGTCACGCTGCCTCCGCCGGGCAGATTGCTCAGCATGATCGGCGTTCCAACCTGCAGCGCCTCGGAACTGCGGAAGCCGCATCCCTGTGCGCTGACGATCAGCACCATGACCTGCTCGCCGTACGGCCGCGTGCGGTCCAGACTGATCACGCCGACGGGGATCTCAACCCGAATGCGGGTGCTGCGCCGAGTCACGTTTTGTATCAGAACTTCCATCAGAGTGGTGCCCGCGCTCGAACGTAGCGGGCGAGTGCTGTCCTCATTATTGTGACAGAAGCGCATCTTAGCCCGAGGTAACCGAGGTAACTCGCGCCCCGAGACCACGGTGTACGCACTGATGCCGCGACGCCCGGGGCCCCTGAGGGACCGCTGAAAATAGCCCACCAGTTCTACTGGCGGGAAAGCCCCTCCGCAGAATGCGTCGTGTCCCCGAGGACACTTGAAAATAGCGCGCCAGCGATGATTTTGGGTGGCGCAGCGCTTTCAGCGCTGCGATGAGCGTGATGTTTCATTGGGCTTTAGCCCCTGCGGTACCTTCACCGCCTGGCATTCCGCCGCGCCTGCTTCACGCCCGCGCGGATCCCTGCCTTCACCACGCGCTGATATCCCGCCGCGTCCATCGCCGACATGGTCGCCGCCGCAATCCCTCCGGGCGTAGCCGCTTCGCGCAGGAGTTCTTCCAGGGGTTGACCACTCTCGCGCCAGTAGACGATCCCATCACTCAGTGCGTGAGCCGCTGCAGTCAGTGCCGTCGCGCGATCCAATCCCGCGTCCTGTGCCGCCTTCGCCAAAGCCGCCAGCGCATGATATCCGTGGGTGGGCGAGTGGGCTGCTGTAATCGCATCGAGCTGGCGTTCGGGGAGATCCAGTACAGGTCCGACGTATGCAAAGAACCGGCGCACTCGCACGCGCTCGGCTGCCGTCACGCTCCGTGCAAAACTCACCGGGGTCAACCCTCTCGCGATGCGGCACACGGGACTCGGCATGGCCCGCGCCCAATGCACCGCAGGTCCAAGCCACGTCCGCAGATTCCGCAGGGGAATCCCGGCAGCCAGGCTCACGCAGAGTCGCGGCGCCGCGGCTCCGCAAGCTGCCACTTCTTCGAGCATCTCCCGCACGGATACAGGACGGACCGCGACCACCAGCATCCCGGCTCGCTCGACCGCAGACCTCAAGTCTCGCTCAATCTCTACCAGCGATTCGCGCCGCAACGCGCGCAGCTTCTCCGGATGGCGGTCATACACGACGATCGATCCCTCGTATCCCGCCAGCCGCAACCCGGCCGCCAACGCACCCGTAATGTGCCCTCCGCCGAGAAAGACTGTCGCCTTCATTCGTATTTCCTATTTCGTGCAGCGCCATTGGGTCTCGCAGTGCCGTTGGGTGTCACAGTGTCTTTGGGTGGCGTAGCGCTTTCAGCGCTGCGATAGGATTCGCTCCTCGATGACGGCTTTAGCCGCTGAGGTCGCTTCACCGGCTCGCCAAGCCTCCCGCGGTCTCTCCGCCGTCCATCGTGAACACATGCCCGGTCGCGAACGCCGCATCGTCCGACGCTAGATACGCGAACAGCCCCGCAATCTCCTCCGGCTTGGCATGCCGCCCCAGCGGAATCTTCTGGTTCACTTCCGCGAGCATCGCGTCGGAATACTCGGCGCGTTGCATGGGGGTCAGCACGTATCCCGGAGCGACGGCGCATACGCGAACTTTCGGCGCCAGTTCCAGCGCCATCGACCGCGTCAGTTCGATCACTCCCGCCTTGGTCGCGTTGTAGTCCGCGTAATACGGATATCCCATCACGCCATTGGTCGACGCCGTCTGCAGAATCACGCCGCTGCCGTTCTCCCACATGTGGCGCGACGCGGTCTGGGCCACATAGAACACGCCGGTTAGGTTCACGGCGAGAACCTTGTCCCACTCTTCGGGAGTGATGTCGAGAAACTTGTGCCGGATGCTAATGCCGGCGTTGTTGATGAGCACGTCGACGCCATCCATCAGCCGGATCGCCTCGGCAAACGCCGCCTCCACCTGCATGAGGTCGGTGACGTCGGCGACGATGGCCGAAGTAATGCCGGCCTCACCGAGTCCCGCCAGTTCGTGTTTCACGTGCCCGCAAGCGGAAGCGTCGCGATCGAGCACGCAGACGCGCGATCCCTCTTCCAGAAAGCGCGCCGCCGTGGCCGCCCCGATGCCGCTCGCGCCGCCGGTGATCAGGACGCGCTTGTCTTTGAGTCCTCGCATGAAGTTCCCCTCGGTAAGACTGTATTCGGCGAAATGGAATTTGTCATTCCGCGAGGAGACTCGCGTGAACGAGAAGCTCGTGTGGGGACGGGTCTTTGACCCGTCCGGGCGGCCCGGGTTTCGGGCCGCTGGGTTTGAATTTTGATTTGTCATCCTGAGCGAGGATTGGTCTTTTGCGCGCTTAGCGCAAAGACCAACCGCAGTCGAAGGATCCCTACCCCCTACTCAGACTCGTGTGGGACGGACACTCCTGTCCGTCGCTTTTGACTTGAACGCCTCATGTGGGGCACGCCGCCGAAGACCAGTGCCGACACGATCACGTTCGTGTCGAGAACCACGCACAGCTTTAGCATGGCCGCGGCCCGCCGTTCAGATTGTGGAGGGCGAGCACTAAGGCGGGAGTAAGTATGTCTTCCCAACGAAGTGGAGTATGTGGAGACGGGCGCCTTCGCCCGTCCGGCGGCCCAAGGTGTATCGGGCCGCCAGGTTTTGACTTTGATCTGTCACCACGTCAATTCTTTTCCACAGCCATCCCCAAAATATTTCTCGTTCTTTGTGACATCCAACCTTGACTGAGAAATCTCAACCGGCGAAATTGGAGCCATGCGAAAACGAAGTCGGCCGCGCAATCGCCCCTAAGTCCTTTGAATGGAGGATTTTGCCCCTAAGTGATTGCGGCCCTTAGATTTTTTGCAGATTTCCCGCTAAGTCGAAGATTCCAATAGACCGGGGGGAGGGGGGGTAGGGTTGTCAAAGGGTAAACTTCCCAGAACGGTCCAATTTTTCTACCTGCCAAAGGCCCGCCGAACGTTTTGCCATTCCTGCTCGCCGCATTCGTCCGTCCGGCGGTTCAGGTGTATCGGACCGCATGTTTCTGAATTCTTGATTTGTCATCCTGAGCGGAGAAACTGGCTGTGCGGAGAAACTGGTTCGCGAAGCGGACCGGTTTCGGAGTCGAAGGATCCCTACCTGCTACGCGTCAGGAATTGAGGTAGGGATCCTTCGACTGCGCACGTCGGCTCGCTTCGCTCTCCGACGTGCTCCGCTCAGGATGACAAGGTTCGTGGGATTGCGGAAAGTAAAAGGGGAGAAGAGGTCTTCAATAATTACTCAATCACCCAATCGCTCAATCACCCGATCACCCAATCCGCTAGATCGGTTTGCCGCGGAAGAAGTAGACCAGTTCGATGATCAGGATTACGACGACCATCAGCTCCAAGACGAAGGCGCGGGATTGGTTGAATTGCTCGACCATGAAGCGGTAGAGGTCCTCGGCGGTCTGGAGTTTTTCTTTGACCAGGTCTTTGTAGTCGGGGACTCCGACTTTTTGGGCGCAGAGTTTGTAGAGGCGCGCGGAGAACATGTCGCTGAGGAACTTGATGGCGTTGTCGGCGCGTTCGGTGAGTTCGTTCACGTCGAGCAGCACGGTGTGCAGCTTGGAAGCGGCGCGGGCGGTGCGCCAGCGCGACCACCATCCGGTGCCGCCGACTTCGAGGAAGTCGTAGACGTTCTCTAGCTCTTTCGTGAGGAGTTCATCGTAGTGGCGGAACTCGAGCAGCTGCGAGTTGGCGTATTGCAGAAGCTGGATGGCGGTTTCGGCGCCGGCGTCGGTGTCGTAGATGAAGGCGGCGTTCCATCCGATGACGGCGAGGTCGTTGGGATAGTAGGAGATGCGGGACTGGAGAATCTCCTGGCGCTCGCCGTCGGAGAGCATGGACATTTCGCCGCGGACGACCTGAGAGATCTGGTCGCCGTGGGAGGCGAGCAGGTCGTTGGCGGTGGGCGCACCTTCGATGTCGCGCACGTAGAAGATGAAGTAGTCTTCTTGCAGCCACTCGCTGGTATATGGCTTGACCAGCGCGGGCGCGGCGCGTTCCAGCTTTTGCTTGACGATGCGCGTGGCGAGAGTTTCGAAGTTGGTGTCGGAGGTCCAGCGGCAGGAGAGTTGGACGAGAGTGTCCCAGTCGCCGGTGAAGGGGAGTTCAAAGACCAGGCTGACGACGCCGTAGTCGTAGTACTTGATCTGGCCTTCGAGGCGCTCGCCGCTTTCGAGGATCAGGGGCTCGAGACTTTCTTCGACAGGAGGACGCTGGTAGCGGACGTATCCCGGAGCTTTCTGCTTGAAGCTGGCGCCGGCGGTGCGGGCTCCGAAGAGCGTGCGGAGCTCGTCGAGATGGATCTCTTCGCAGACGTCGAACTGGATGAGGACGAGGACCGAGCCGCGGAGTGGAGTTGCCGACGGAGCAGGAGTTGAGGTCGAGCGAGGGCTCTCGGCGCCGACGAGATTCGAGAGGCCGGTTCCGAGTTCGGTTGTAAATTCGCGATCCATGCGGCAGTACTCAGTACTCGGTACTCAGTACTCAGTTGTGCTGAGTAGCGAAAGAGACGAGCGAGGAGGTTCGTGCTCTGGTTCTATTGTCCCAGAAAGTGGGGGGATTGGGGTAGAGCCATGTAAATGGCTGACGGGATGGGGCTTCCGGACGCGGAGAGCTGGACGCCGATTAGCGCTTGCGAGTTGCCGCACACAGCAAGAAGCCGCCGGCAGCGAGGGCTCCGAGGCCCAATCCGGCGCGCTTCATGGAGGAGCGGATCTCGGCGTCACGCTCGCGGACTCGGGCGGATTCTGGGTAGGGATCGTTGGATTCTCGCGATGGGTCGAGCGCCATTTGGAGGACTTCGGCGAGGTGCAGGGCGCGGCGGCTGGTGCCTTGGGCGATCTGCTCGCGGCAGCTGAATCCGTCGGCGATGATGAGCCAGTCCGCGGGAGCTTTGCGGACGGCGGGGAGGAGTTCGAGTTCTCCGATGGCCTGGGAGATGTCGTACTTATCTTTATCCCGCTCGAAGCCGAAGGATCCGGCCATGCCGCAGCATCCGGGAGCGGGAGAGTGGAAGTCGATGCCGATGCGGCGGAGCAGCGACTCTTCGCCAGTCATCTTCATGATGGACTTGTGATGGCAGTGTCCGTGGAGCAGGGCTTTGCGGGGGAGTTGCGGGAGCGGGGCGTTGGCAGAGTTGCGTTCGAGGAACTCGCTGAGCAGGAATGTTTGTTTGCTCAGGGCTTGGGCGCGCTGGTCGTGCGGGAAGAGGTTGAGGAGTTCGTCGCGGAAGACGGCAACGCAGCTGGGCTCGAGTCCGATGACGGGGATGCCGGCCTCGATCTCGGGCTCGAGTTGGTCGAGGATGTCCAGGAGCAGGCGTTCGGCGCGGTCGAGCATGCCGAAGTCATAGAGGGGGCGTCCGCAGCAGAGGTTGGCTTGCGGTATCGTGACGCGGAAGCCGGCGGCCTCAAGGACTTCGACGGCAGCGCGGGCTGTTGCGGGCTGGAAGTAGTTGTTGAAAGTGTCCGGCCATAGGAGGACCGCAGGGGCTGAAGCCCGGGCTTCTTCTGCCGCTTGACGCGGCCCTGAAGGGCCGCTCTTCCACGGTTCTGAACGGCTGCTCTTCCACGCTTCGGAGTACGGCGCTCGGTTCGCATCGCGGGGCGGACGAATGCGTCCGCCGCTACGTGAGTTTGTGTCGTGCATGCGATGGAACCACGATTTGAATGTTTCAGGGGCGAAGGCGGGGATGGTGCGTTGGGGCGGGATTCCGGCTACGAGTTTTGCGATGTCTCTCAGGAACGGGAGCTGCGTCGTTAGATTGGCTAGGCCCGGGGCGTTCGCGGCTAGGCGCGCCCAGAGGTCGATGTTGCCGAAGGCGTAGGCGCTGCGGGGGCGGATGCGGCCTTCGTAATAATGAGAGAGGAATTCGGCTTTGTAGGTGGCGACGTCGACGCTGACAGGGCAGTCGCTCTTGCATCCTTTGCAGGCCAGGCAGAGGTCGAGCGACTGCTTCACTTCTTCGCTGCGCCAGCCGTCGCGAATGACTTCGCCTTGTGTCATCTCCCAGAGCAAGTGAGCGCGGCCGCGGGTGGAGTGTTCTTCGTCGTGCGTGGCGCGGTAGCTGGGACACATAACGCCGCCTTCTTCGCGGCGGCACTTGCCGACTCCCACACAGCGCAGAGTCGCGGCCGCGAGGCTGCCATGATCGGCGGGGAACTGGAAGCGGGTCTCGGGCTGCCACGGGGCGTAGTTGGGGCCGAGGCGGAGATTGGCGTCTAGCTTGTAGGGCGTCTTCCCAGGTAAACCGATGAGCTTGCCGGGATTCATCTTCCAATCGGGATCCCAGGCGGACTTGAACTGGCGGAAGGCCTGCATGAGTTCTGGGCCGAACATTTTGGGGAGGAGTTCGGCGCGGGCTTGGCCGTCGCCGTGCTCGCCGGAGAGGGATCCGCCGTAGCTGACGACGAGGTCGGCGGCTTCTTCGACGAACTTGCGGAACTTGGCGATGCCTTCTTTCGATTGCAGGTCGAAGTTGAGGCGCGTGTGCACGCAGGCGTGGCCGAAATGTCCGTAGAGCGAGCCTTTGTAATTGAAGGCGGCCATCATTTTGCGGAGGTCGCGGAGATAGGCGCCGAGTTTTTCGGGAGCGACGGCGGCGTCTTCCCATCCTTCCCAGTTCAGGGGCTCGCCGGGGACGTGCGAGGTGACGCCGAGGCTGGCTTCGCGGATGTCCCAGATGCGCTTGGCTTGCTGTCCGGCGAAGAGACGCGTGTTGGGCGGTGTGGCGCTGTGGCTGAGTGTTTCGACGAGGCCGCGGGCTTGCGATTCGGCTTCTTGAATTGTCTGGCCACCGAACTCGACCATGAGCCATCCGCCGCCTTCGGGGAGCAGGGCGAGTCCTTCGGAGTTGATGCCCTTGGTGCGCGTGTAGTAGACGAGGAGGTCGTCGAAACCTTCGAGGCCGATGGGCTTGTGCGCCATGATCTCGGGGATGTGGTCGGCGCATTGGTAAATGTCGGGGTAGGCGACGACTAGCAGGACGCGTTGCGGTGGACTTTCGACCAGGCGGCAGGTGGCTTCGAGGACCGTGGCGCAGGTGCCTTCGGAGCCGACCAGGGCGCGGGCGATGTGGAATCCGTTTTCGGGGAGGAGGTAATTGAGGTTGTAGCCGGAGACGCGGCGCGGGATTGCGGGGAATTTCTGGCGGATGTGGTCGGAGTATTGGGCGGCGATTTGCTTGAGGGCGGTGTGGATTTGATCGCTACGGTCGTTGCGCCGGCCCGATAATTCCGGGCCGCCTGGACGGCCGAGGGCGGCCGTCCCCACATGTGCTTGTGCCTCTTTCAGCGTGCGCGGGCGGGACGCCCCCGCGACAGCCGGCGGGACGCCGGCGCTACTGTTAAAGCCTTCGCCAACGGTGAGGCGGGTGCCGTCGTAGGTTACTACTTCTAGTTCTTCGATGTTGTCGTCGGTTTTGCCGGCCATTACGGAGTGGACGCCGCAGGAGTTGTTGCCGATCATGCCGCCGATGGTGCAGCGGTCGTGGCTGGCGGGATCGGGGGCGAAGGTGAGGTGATGCTTTTCGGCGGCGTTGCGGAGCGTGTCGAGGACGACGCCGGGCTGTACGCGGGCGATGCGGCGCGCGGGATCGATCTCGAGGATGCGGGACATGTACTTCGAGAAGTCGAGGATGACCGCGACGTTGCAGCACTGTCCGGCGAGGGAGGTGCCGCCGCCGCGGCAGAGTAACGGGGCGCCGAATTCGCGGCAGGCGGAGATGGCGGCGAGGACGTCGTCGGTGTCGTGGGGAAGGACTACACCGATCGGGACCTGGCGGTAGTTCGAGCCGTCGGTTGCGTAGAGGGCGCGGGCGCTTTGATCGAAGCGGACTTCCCCGCGAATGCGGGAGCGCAAGGACTCGGCTAGTCCCGCGGCGTCGAGTTGCGATGACTTTGGCGCGGAGACCGAAGGTGCCACTCTTTCGTGCATTAGTTGGACTGGGTCAGTTTTTTACTCACGCTGGTGATCTGGAACTGTGAGCTGTCGCCGCTGGCCTGGACATTGATGGTGATCATGTTCTTCTGATCGGTGGAGACAATGGTGCAGTGGTTTTGATCGGAAGTGTTGACCGTGGAATTTGGGAACTTGGATTTATAGAAGCTGCAGACTTTGTCGAACGAGTCGCTGCTTTCGAAGTTGGCCGCGACGGTGTGCATGTTTCCAAACGACACGGAGGCCGAGCCGTTCTTCAGCACCCGCGCTCCGGGATAGACATCGACTCCCAAGTCTTTGGCGGTTTGCTCCGGGTCTTTGGAACTCTCGAACGAGCCGAAGGGAGTCTCGGCTTTTACGTGATCGCCTTCCTGCGTAATGTGAGAACTCTTGGCGATGTGATAGCCGATGATGCCAACCGTAGCAATGCCAAGGATTCCAAGGCAGACGACCACGGCTATGACGATCAAGATGATTTTGAGAGCGCTGCTGCCGCCGGTGGTGGGTGGGGCCGGCGGGGCCGGCGGAGGGGTGGTCATGACGGGAGCGGTTGGGGCTGCGGTGGCGGCGCCGCATTTGTTGCAGAACTTTGTGCCATCGGTTTGGGCTGCGCCGCAGGAATTGCAGAATGCCATAAATCACCTCGTGGCTGGTGAGGTTTCAGCTTGACGCGCGAGTATACCGCATACCGTGAGGAGAAAGCTTCCGGCTGGGGGTGCGGTCGAGGGTGCGCGGCCGGGACGGCCCCGCGACAGCCGGCAGGATGCCGGCGCTACTCTACAAGAGCCTCGCTGCGCTTCGGCGGACAGCCGATGGCGGCTGTCCCCACATAGACTGCTAGCTCCACAACCTCGTGCTGTAGTCGGCCATCGAGAGGGCCAGCAGGATGAAGAGGAAGAATACCGTGCTGATTACCACCAGCTTCAGGAGTTTATCGCTGGCGTGGCGGAGATGCATGAAGAAGAGTGCGACTAGCAGCGCTTTTGTGGTTGCGATTGTGAGAGCGACCGCAGCATTGAACCTGCCGAGATCGAGCCGGGCAGCTTCGTAGGTGAGAAATGTTCCCAGCAAGAGGGCGCCCCAGACTGCGAAGTAGGTGATCAGGGGCGAGGAAGTTGAGTGTCCCGACGTGGAATGGTTAGACATGGAACCCCTCAGCGCAGTGGAGATAGAGATCCTTCGCTCCGCCTGAAAAGCGGCTCCGCTCAGGATGACATCCGGTCCAATTGATGCTCATGGATTTCAAATTTCTCACTTCATTTTTATTATTACGCATGCCGGTCAATCAAGTAGAGCAAGGGGAACAGGTAGATCCAGACAATGTCGACGAAGTGCCAGTAGAGACCGCCCATCTCGAGCGGCGTGTGGTACTCGGGTGTGAAGCGGCCTTTCCATGCCATGATCAAGAGCCAGGTGAAGAGGCCGAGTCCGATGATCATGTGGAGGGCGTGCAGGCCGGTCATGATGAAGTACAGAGCAAAGAAAATCTGGGCGTGTTGCGGGTTGGCGTATTGACCGCGATGGCCCGGAATCTCCTCATGAAAGCTGAAGGAAGCGCCGGGAACGTGATGCTCATCGAACTTGTCTTTATATTCGATTCCTTTGATACCGAGGAAGACGCATCCGAAAAGCATGGTGAGCGCGAGCATGGCGAGGAGAAGCCCGCGACGCGACGTTTGCGCGGCCCAGATGGCGAGCACGACGGTCAAGCTGCTGCAGATGAGGACGGCGGTGTTGGCGCCGCCGAGAGCAGCGTTGATGGACGTGCTGGCGGCGGCGAAATCTCCGAAGTACCAACCGCGATAAATCAGGTAGGCGCAGAACAGGCCGCCGAAGAACATAACTTCGGTGGCGAGGAAGATCCACATGCCGAGGCTGGCGGAGTCGCGCTGCTGCTCTTCGGTGGCGAAGTGGTGCAGCAGGGCCGGATTGGCGCCGTGAGCCTCGCCGTGAACGGTCGTAGAGCTATCGTGCAACGGGAACCTCCTCTTTGTGAGGCGCGTCCAACTCCTCGTAGTTGTAAGCTTCCCAGGTCACGATCGGTTCTTCCTCAAAATTGAAGGTGGTGGGCGGCGATGGCGTCTTCCACTCGAGTCCAGCGGCGTTCCACGGATTGTCGGGCGCGGGCTTGCCATAACGCATCGACCACAGGAAGTAGATCATGGGCAGCAGATAGCCGATGCCGAGCACGGTCGCGCCTGCGGTCGAGAGCACGTTGAGCACCTGAAACTCCGGCGGGTACTGGTAGTAGCGGCGCGGCATGCCGAGGTAGCCGAGGATGAACTGCGGGAAAAATGTCAGGTTGAATCCGATGAAGACGATGAGGGCCGCGAGCCGGGCCCAGCCTTCGGGGTAGAGCTTGCCGGAAATTTTCGGCCACCAGAAATGCATGCCACCGAGGTATCCCATGAGCGCACCACCGACCATGATGTAGTGGAAGTGCGCGATGACGAAATAGGTGTCGTGGACGTGCATGTCAATGCCGAGACAGGCGAGGAAGAGACCGGTCAATCCACCGATGGTGAACAGGCCGAGGAAGCCGAAGGCATAGAGCATGGGCGCGTCGTAGCGGATCGAGCCTTTGTAAAGAGTGGCCGTCCAATTGAAGACCTTGACGGCCGAAGGCACGGCCACGGCGTAGCTGAGTATGGAAAATACGAGGGCGGCGTAGACGGAAATTCCGGCGACGAACATGTGATGCGCCCAGACCAGGAATCCGAAGACGGCAATGGCGATCGATGAGAACGCGACGAAGCTGTAGCCGAAGATGCGCTTGCGCGAGAAGCAGGCGATGATTTCGGTGACCACGCCCATCGAGGGCAGAATCATGATGTAGACGGCGGGATGCGAATAGAACCAGAAGAGGTGCTGAAACAGGAGCGGATCGCCGCCGAGTTTGGGATCGAAGATGCCGAGGTGCAAGGCGCGTTCGGCGACGACCAGCACGAGAGTGATCGCGATGACGGGCGTCCCGAGAATCTGGATGATGCTGGTGGCGTAATGTGCCCAGATGAATAGAGGGAGGCGCGACCACGTCATGCCGGGCGCGCGCATGCGGTGAATGGTGACGATGAAATTCAGACCGGTGAGGATGGAGGAGAATCCGGCGACAAAAATGGCGAGTCCGGCTTCGATCACTTTGGTGTTGCTGAAGGCGGTGCTGAAGGGTACGTAGAAGGTCCAGCCGGTATCGACGCCGCCGGTGAGCATGCAGTGCAGCATCATGGTGCCGCCGATGATGTAGAGATACCAACTCAGCAGGTTGATCCGCGGGAAGGCCAGATCTTTGGCGCCGATCATCATCGGGACAAGGAAGTTACCGAGCACGGCAGGGATCGAGGGGATGAGGAAGAAGAAGACCATCACCTGGCCGTGCATGGTGAAGAGTTTGTTGTAGGTGTCGGCCTGGACGAGGTCGCCGGCGGGAGTGAGCAACTCGAGGCGAATGAGCAGCGCGAAGAATCCACCAATAAAGAAAAAGAAGGTGATCGAGAGCAGGTAGAGCAGGGCGATACGCTTGTGGTCGGTGGTGAAGAGCCACGAGCCGAAGCCGTAGTGCTTGTTTAGATAGTTTTCGCGCTCGATTGTTTGACCGGCGGGTTGAGCAGTTGCGGTAGCCATACTCATTGCACCTGACTTCCTGTGGACTGCGCTGTTTCCGGCGCGTCTTGCGGCGAGACGACTGCAGCCGTCTTGGTTGGTCCCGCTGCGCTTCCGGGCTGCGCCAACGATTTCACGTATGCGACGAGCGCGTTAACTTGTTCTTCGCTCACCAATCCCTGAAACGTGGGCATGATGGGCTGGAATCCTTTGACGCGTTTGGCACCGGGATCGAGAATGCACTCGCGAATGTAATTCTCATCCGCCGTCACAGTGCGCCCGTCCTCGAGTTGCACTGGCTTGCCGAAAACTCCCTGCAAATTGGGGCCGCGGCCTTGGCTGTCGGTGCGATGGCAGGTGACGCAGCCGAGCTCGGAGAATATTTTTTCTCCGGTGGCGGAGAGCGGGCCGCTAGTGCCGCCGCTCATCCAGGCTTCGTACTGCGCAGGTTCCTGCACGATGATGGAGCCGATCATGCCCGAGTGCTGCGTGCCGCAATACTGGGTGCAGAAAAGATGATAGGTTCCTGGCTTGGTGGCGCGGAACCACGCGACCGTGTAGCGGCCTGGCAGCACGTCCTGCTTCATGCGGAACGCTGGGACGAAGAAGCTGTGGATGACGTCCTGGGATGTCATGATCAGCTTGACGTCACGGCCGACGGGGACATGCAGTTCGTTGATCTCGCGCTGGCCCTCGGCGTGTTCCAGTTTCCACATCCACTGTTTCGCGACGACGTAGACTTCGGTCGAGTCGCGAGGAGGAGTGCGGCTTTTGAAGTAGACGACCGCGCCCCAGGCGAAGATCGCCATGAAGACGAAGAGCGGGATAATCGACCAGGTCAATTCGAGGGGCGTGGAACCTTCGATCTGCTCCGCCAGCACGCCGCGACGACGGCGATAGCGCGCGGAGAAGTAGACGACCGCGGTGAAGATGAGCGCCGTCATCAATCCCGATACGATGAGCAGGAAGATGAATAGGGCATCGACGTTGCCCGCGGCGGTGGAGGCCCTGTCGGGCCATAATGGAAAGTTATCGAACATATCGTGTCTAACTCAGTCTCGCGTGACCTGCAATCCTCCGAGTAGCGGCTTTGTCCAGCCGGAACAGAATGAATAGCAGACCGCCTAACAGCAAAATTGTGAATCCCGCAGCCAGGCGGAGAATGTTGGTGATCACCGCGCCGTATTTTCCGGTCTCGGGATTGTAGTGATAGCAGTAGAGCAGCACCTGATCGACGGCGTTGCCGATCTTGCCTTGTGAGGCCTCGACTAATCCCATGCGCAGATCTTTCGGCGGATAGTCCACGCCGTAGAAGTAGCGCGAGATGCGGCCTTGGGGGGTGAGCACCATGATGGCGGTGGCGTGCGCGTACTGGTTGCTTCTGGGATCGTACTGATACTGGAAGCCAACGGCCTTGGTGAGCGCGTTGATCGACTCCGCCGGTCCGGTGAGGAAATGCCAGCCGGAAGCGGCGCCGGGGCGACCGTAGCGCTTGAGATACTCTTGCTTCTTTTCGGCGGCGATGGCTGGCGTTTCTCGTGGATTGAAGCTGACCGTGATGACGTCGAATTGGTTGCCGACGTCGAATTTCACCATCTTCATGGCGCCGCTGAGCCCGGCGAGGGCTTCGCCGCAAAGCATGGTGCAGTTGTAGTAGACCAGGATCAGGATCAGGGGCTTGGTGCCGAAGTAGTCGCCGAGTTTGACGGGGCGGCCGGTGTCGTCGGTGAAGGTGAGATCGGCGGGCACTTGTCCGTCGAGATGCTGTTCGATGCCGACGTTCTGCAGATACGGCGGGCGGACGTTGGCTGGCGGGGACATGATGCCTTTGGTCATGGCTTGTCCCCAAGCCTGGGTGCAGGCGGCTACGGCCAGGAGTACTACGATGACTACCGTTCCATTTAGCGCGCGCGAGATCCTTCGCTTCGCCTGAAAAGCGGCTCCGCTCAGGATGACGCCCTCAGAGAATGAGCGATTCTGTTTTCCGACTGACTGCGCTGTCGAGGTTTGCTCGACCGGACAGCCGAAGGCGGCTGTCCCCACATGAATCGTTACTGACTTCGAATTGTGATTTTTACAGCTCACTTCTTTGTCACCTTCTTCTTTTCTGGCGCGGGCTTGGGCTGCGCGGGCGCTTCTCCGGTTGCGGATTGCGCGCGCACGGGGAGGCCGCGCTGGGCGATCAGGTCCATGGCACGGTCAATCGGGATGCGAACGGTGCCAGCGTTCTTGTCGATGTAGTCGTAGGTACTCAGCGTCTGTTCTTCTTTGAGGCGGATTCCGTTTAACTGGCCGCGCTCGTCTTCTTCCAGCTTGGGATTAGGGAATGCGTCTTGCGGGTAGTCTTTCGGGATGAGGCGCGTGTCCGCGGGAGCGTTCGTCACCAGTGGTTTGACCGGAGACTGCTCGGCTTCGGAGCGCTTGTTGAGATAGGAATAGATGCCGTCGACGAGGAAGAAGATCAACAATCCGGCGACGAAAAGACCCAGCAAGAAATACAGGACGCCGGCGACGCCGATGTCGCTGCGCTCGTAGCCGCCGTTACCGTTCGAATTCGCGGGATGGATTTCGTTGCTCATATCTCGTTTGTTTAAGCGTTTTCCGGATGATGATGGCCCGGGTGCAAGACTTCGACGGCTGACGGGTCGTAGACCGGTAACAGCGGCAGCGCGCCCAGGTTGCGGAAGAAGTAGGCGAGCCAGAATCCGCCGATGGCGATCGGGACGACAAAGTCGGCCACAGTTACGTTCAATGTTTTGGAGAAATTTGGTTCGATGATCCAGAACAAGTCCACCCAGCGCATCACCATGAGCCAGGCGGCCAGCCAGACCAGTTTGTAGATGTTGCGCTTGAAGGGGCGCGACAGCAGGATAGCGAAGGGGACGGCGAAGTGGAAGATCACGACGAAGAGGCCGACGTATCCCCAGCCGCCATTGATGCGGCGGATGTAATACGTGATCTCCGCGGGCAGGTTGCCGGCCCAGATGATGAGCCACTGCGAGAAGTTGAAGTAGGCCCACACCATGATGAAAGTCAGCATCCACTTGCCGTGGTCGTGAACGAAGTCGGGGGTCAACATTTCCGACATGGGCTTGTACTTGACGAGGATGCGCTCGACGACCACAGCGAAGCACATGGCCGAGAGCACTTCGCCGATCAGGATGACCAGACCGAAGATAGTGGAGATCCAACTGGGATCGAGCGACATGACCCAGTCGATGGCGGCGAAGGAGATGGTGAATCCGTAGAGGATGAGGCCGGGGCCGGAGACGGCTTTGAAACGGTTCGTGTTGTCGGGACCGCCGGCGCGGTCGGTTTGCTTGGACCAGTGCGACAGCAGGAACGAGAGGAGGTTCCAGATCGCGAAGTAGATGATCGCGCGGATCAGGAAGCCCGAGAAATTCAGGTAGCTCGCCGTGACGAAACTGTGTTTTCCCAGATGTTCGCGAATGTGAGCGTCCCGAATTGCTTCGAGCGGCATGGCCCAGGGATAGACGCGATGTTGCCCCACGGCAATGATGATCGGGATGAACAGCACCGCGAGCAGCGGCACGGTGCGCATGGCCGCGCCCAGGATGCGACGGATGACTACGCCCCAGCCGCCGCCGGTCAGGTGGCGGATCATGAGGATGGCCATGGAGCCGAGGGCAACGCCGAGCCACGCCATGAAGCCGAGCAGGTAGGCGCGGTAGAACTCGTCCGCGTTCTTGATTGCGAGGATGATCGAGATGACGCCGAAGACGACGCCGACGATCAACGACCGCTGCGCAATGGTCTTGACCACTGGCGGGGGCGTTGGATCGAATTGTTTTGCGGGCGTCGCGCTCATTTCTGTTCTTCTTTCTCTGACTGTTCGGGCTTCTCTGGTTGTTCGTGTTTCTCGGGTTCGGATGTCGAACGAGCCACAGGTGCGACCACGGGAAGCGTCGCGCCTGATCCGGGCTCGCGGAACTTTGGCGGCTCAGAGGGAACCGGCTGGCCATCGGGCACGTCGGCCTTGGTCGCGTTCTGGCTTAGCTGCAGAGCGCGGACGTAGGCGACGATATCCCAGCGATCCTGCGGGGGAATCTGCGAGGCGTAGTCGGGCATGATGCCGAAGCCTTCGGTGATGACGTCGTAGAAATATCCGACGGGCGCTTTTTGCAGGCGCTGGATGTGGAACGACGGAGGCTTGCGGGCGAATCCGCGGGAGGGGACGAAGCCGTTGCCGTCGCCGAGGCGCGAGTGGCACGGGGCGCAGAAAATGTTGAAGCGCTCGCGGCCGCGGGCCAGGACTTCTTCGGTGACCGGGAAGGGCATGACGTCGCCCGGGTTGTTGCCGATCTTTCCGGTGTAGAAATAGGTGTCTTCGTGCAGTTGGCCGCGGGCGACCGTGCCTTCGATGGGCGGACGGGCGGAGCGCTGGTCGGAGTAGAAGTCGCTGCGGGAGAGCGGATTCTGGCGCGGCTGGGCCTGCATGTCCATGCGGCAAGCTGTGGTGATCGCGATCAGCACCAGTAGGGCCGCAAAGGAAACCGCCGTCGAGCTTCGCTCGACCGGACGGGCGAAGGCGCCCGTCCCCACATGGGCATTTCTCCCCACATGGACACTGCCGCTGCCTGCATTCGCGAATTTTCGGCTGGTGCTCATTTAGCTGGGCACCTCCGAGACGGAGCGTGGGGACAACGCCTCCAGGAATTTGCGCGTTTCCGCGGGATCGTATTTTTTATCGGACGAGAACACGATTAAGAAGAAACGATCTTTTGAGGCCGAAGAGAAGCGCGGGACGTTAAATACCGGGTGATAGGGCATGGGCAGGCCGTTGAGGGCGAGCATGCCGAGTACCGCCGAGATGCCAGCGAAGAGAATCGTCATTTCGAACGTGATGACGATAAACGCCGGCCATGCATGATAGGGTTTGCCCCCGATGTTCAGCGGGTAGTCGACGGCGGCCATCCAATACTGCATCAGGTATCCGGTGAGGCCTCCGACGATGCCACCGATCAGCACGACCAGAGGAACTTCATCGCGGTGGAAACCGATTTCTTCGGCCAGGCCTTCGATGGGGAACGGGCTGTAGGCGTCGATTTTCTGGTAGCCGGCTTGGTGGGTCGTGTGGGCCGCGTCGACCAGTGCCTGAGCGGAGTCGAACTCCGCCATGATGCCGTAGATGGGATCGCGCTTCATATCCCAACCCCCACCTCAGAGGCTAAAGCCCCCGCAGAAATGGCAGAGTCTATCGCAGCGCTGAAAGCGCTGCGCCACCCAAAAGCCGCGGACCCAAAAGCAGCACACCCAAAAGCAGCGCACCCAAAACCTGCCCACCCGAGAGCAGCGCACCCAGAGCCGGGTTTTTCAGCGAACTGGATCATTCCTTCACCTCGGCTTCCGGCAGGAGGGTGCGCATTTCAAAAATCGAGATAGCCGGGAGGATTCGCAGGAACAGGAACATGGCGGCGAGGAACATGCCGATAGTGCCAATGTAGGTCATCCAGTCCCAGCGGGTGGGGTAGTACATGCCCCAGGAGGACGTGAGAAAGTCGCGCTGCAGGCTGACGACCACGATGATGAAACGCTCGAGCCACATGCCGACCAGAATCACGCCGGAGATGAAGAACAGGGCGATGGGACTGGTGCGCAGCTTGCGGATCCAGAGAACCTGGGGGACAAAAATGTTGCAGACGAGCAGCGCCCAATAGGAGACGGCGTACGGGCCGTGCAGGCGGTTCCAGAGGGTAAAGGCGTCGTAGCGGTCGCCGCCGTACCACCCCATGAAGGCTTCGATTCCGTAGCCGTAGGCGACGATCAAGCCGGTGGCCAGCATGACTTTGGCGGAGTTCTGCAGATGGCGCTCGGTGATGAAATCTTCCAGTCCGTAAATTTTGCGGATGGGGATGGCCAGCATGAGCACCATGGCGAAGCCGGAGTAGATGGCGCCGGCGACGAAATAAGGCGGGAAGATGGTGGTGTGCCATCCGGGGACGATACCAACTGCGAAGTCGAAGCTCACGACGGTGTGAACCGACAGAACCAGAGGCGTGGCCAGTCCGGCAAGCAGCAGATACATCGTCTCGTAGCGATGCCAGTGGCGGGCCGAGCCGCGCCATCCGAACGAGAACATACCGTAAGCAATTTTTAGCGCCGGATTGTCGGTGCGGTCGCGCAGCGTGGCCAGATCGGGGATGAGGCCGACGAACCAGAACAGCGCCGAGATGGTGGCATAAGTGGAGACGGCGAAGACGTCCCACATGAGCGGGCTGCGGAATTGCGGCCATACGCCCATGGTGTTGGGAATGGGGAAAAGCCAGTAGGCGAGCCAGGGACGGCCGACGTGAACTGCGGGGAAGATTCCGGCGCAGGCAACGGCGAACAGCGTCATCGCCTCGGCGAAACGGTTGATGGAATTGCGCCACGACTGGCGGAGTAATAAGAGGATGGCGGAGATGAGGGTGCCGGCGTGGCCGATACCGATCCACCAGACGAAGTTGACGATCTCAAAGCCCCAGCCGATGGGTGTGGTGTCGCCCCAGATGCCGATGCCCTTGAGGACGAGGTATCCGATGGCGTAGAGCATCATCATGGTGAGCATGAAGGCGATGCCGAAGCCGAGGAACCATCCGTTGGAAGCGGGACGGGTCAGCACGATGGCGCTGATTTTTTCCGTGACCGTGCCGAAGGTGTGGCCGGGTTCGATGACGGGAGCGCGGTCGAGTTCGGCGGCCGATTTGTATTGCTCAGGCATCTGGCTTGCGAAATCCCTCAGGGGCTAAAGCCCTACGTCATTTTGCTCGGTTGACGCGGCGCTAAAGCGCCGCTCTTCCACGTCTTGCTCTGCGAAATTGTCTTCTACATCTCGGCCGCGCTGCGCGCGGCGGACAGCCGATGGCGGCTGTCCCCACATGGTTCGTTCTATCCCTTCAACTCCGGGTTCGGGTTTCTTATTTCTGCCAGGTATGTGGTTCTCGGACGCGTGTTTAGTTCACCTAGCAGGCTGTAGTTTCTGGACTGAGATTTCAGCTTTGACACTTTGCTGTTTGGGTCGTTGATGTTGCCGAAAACGATGGCGCCTGCGGGACAGGATTGCTGGCAGGCGGTTTGCAGTTCGGCGTCGTTAATTTTACGATCTTGTTTTTCGGCGTCGATGCGGTGCTCGTTGATGCGCTGGACGCAGTAGGTGCACTTTTCCATGACGCCGCGGCTGCGCACGCTGACGTCGGGATTGCGCATCATCTTGTACTGCGGGGTCTCCCAGTCCTGGAACAGCAGGAAGTTGAAGCGCCGCACTTTGTACGGACAGTTGTTCGAGCAATAGCGCGTGCCCACACAGCGGTTGTAAACCATGTCGTTCAGGCCTTCGGTGGTGTGGTTGGTGGCGCCGACCGGGCAGACCACTTCGCAAGGAGCGTTCTCGCATTGCATGCAGGGAACGGGCTGGAAGAATGCCTTGGGGTTGTCGCGGTCGCCCTGGTAGTAGGCGTCGACGCGAATCCAGTGCATGTGGCGGCCGATGACGACCTGCTCTTTGCCGACGACGGCGATGTTGTTCTCCGACTGGCAGGCCAGCATGCAGTTGTTGCAGCCTACGCAGGAGTTGAGGTCGATTGTCATGCCCCAGGCGTAGTCTTCTTCGTCGTAGGGATACGGCTCGTAGAGCGTGAGCTCCTTCGGCGGCTCGTCTTCTTTCGCGAAGGCGGGATCTTTGCGGTATTCCTCGAGCGTGGTTTCGCGGACCAGGGGGCGATGGGCGCCGTCGGGCGTGTCCATTGACTGGTAGCCCTGGGTGGAAGCGAGCTTGTAGGTGTCTCCAGTCTTACGGATGTGCACGCCGGTAGCGATCCACGGGGCGGCGGTGGTGCGCAGGGCGTAGGCGTCGAAGCCTTGCGCAGTTCCAACACGTCCGGCGCGCTTGCGTCCGTAGCCGAGCGTGACGGTGACGGAGTTGTCGGGATGTCCGGCTTGAATCCAGACAGGGCCGGTGACTTTCTTGCCGTTCAGTTCGAGTTCGACGACGTCTTCGGATTTGATGTTCAGTCGCTGCGCCATCTTGGGACCGATTTGGATGGCATTGTCCCAAGTCAGCTTGTTCATCGGCTTGGGGAGTTCCTGGAGCCAGCCGTTGTTGGAGAATTGTCCGTCGTAGATGGTGGGATCACGGCGGATGTTGAGCTCGATGGCGTTGGCGTCGGCGGGCGTCGTCGGAAGAAGCTTCCCTTCTGCCTGAGCTTGAGACGCTTCGGCAGCAGACATAAAAGAGCTATAGCGCTTGGCTTTTTCAAACGACTTCGGATCAAACGTGGTGCCCTCGATCCAGCCATCGTGCAGAGACTTCCGCCAGAACTGTTCGAAGTCGGCGCCAGTGTGCTGCTTCTGCCAGTAGGCACGCGTCAGGTCGTATCCGGTTGCGTCGGCTTGGCCGGAGAGTAGCGCGACGAATTCAATCGGACTCTTGCCGTTGTAGAGAGGGGCGATCAGCGGCTGAATGATGCTGACGGTGCCGTCGTAGGCGCGAGCATCGCCCCAAGCCTCGAGTTCATGCGTCGCATTGACGTGCCACTGGCAGAGTTCGGCGGTTTCGTTTTGATAGAGCCCGTAGTGCACTCGGACCGGAGTCTTGTTGCTCTTTAGAGCTTCGGCGAAGTCGAGGTCGGCGGGTGCGTCATAAACGGGATTGCCGCCGAGGATCACCAACAGATCAACTCTACCGCCGCGCATATCGGCAACAAGTTCTTTCAGCGACCCGGTTTGGTTGACCGGATTCGCGTCGATGGGATCGGAATAAAAAACTGTTTTGCCGACGTTGCCGAGTTGGGCGTTGATCGTATGGACCAGCGCGTGCACTGTCGGAGGCTGATGATCGCCAGCAACGATCAGGCTCTTGCCTTCATGGAGTCTGAAATCAACGAGAGCCGCACCAAAGAATCGCCGCTCCACTTCGGACAGTGGCCCCAGTGCAGGATTTCCATTGGCAGTAGACTCGCTTCTTCGCAGATCTTCATCCGTCGCAGGACTGCCGACCTTCACCGGAACCGTACCATGAACAAATGCTTCCGCCAGCGTCTCAACTTTGGACGCCGACGTGGGCAGCCGATGGTCCGCCTTCGCTCCCGTTGAACTCGGTGTGCTCTCGATTACATACAGGCGATTCATCGGCGCGTCCGGATTGCGGCGCTTGGCGAAGTCGCGGATGTAACGCGTGTTGCCGGGGAATCCGGCGTAGAGGAAGTCGGCGTCGAGCGAGACGACGACGTCGGCCTTCGAGAAGTCGTAGCGCGTTTCGACGGGCTGTCCGAAGGCGAGCTTGGCGCCTTCGAGGACGTTGTCGCGATTCACCGGCTCGTAGACGTGCCACTTGGCCTGCGGATAAATCTTCAGGAAGTTGCGCAGTTGGTCGGCGAGCGTCGGCGAAGAAATCGTCGGCGTCAGAATGCGAATGCCCGCGCCTTGCAGTGCTTTCTGCGCGCTGAGCGGGCCGCGGATCGCGCCGAGGAAGGCTTGCCACGAGCGGACGTCGCCCATCGACATAACGGTCTGGGAGCGGTCGGGATCGTAGAGGCCGAGGAGCGAGGCTTGCGCAAAGATGTCGGTGCCACCGAGCGAGGCCGGGTGTAGGTCGTTGCCTTCGACTTTTGTGGGACGGCCGAGATGGCTTTCGACGAGCAGCGGGCTGGCGTATCCGCCGAGCGTAGAGGCCGTCGCGTAGAACATGGGGCGGCCGGGAATGACGCCTTCCGGCTGGCGCACGTAGGGGACGATGGGCTCGAGCGGGAGGCGGACGCATCCGGTCATGCCGGCTAGGCCGAGAGAGGCGCCCATGACTTTGAGGAATCCACGGCGCGAGACGGAGTCGACCCATTCGGAGGCGCCTTTGGGGAATTCGCGGTGCAGGGCTTCTTTGAATTCGTCGGTGCCGGCGAGTTCTTCCAAGCTCCGCCAGTATTCGGGGCCGGTTTTTTCGGCGTCGTCGTGGGCCGTGGCGGCGTCGATGCGTTCGCGGACGTCGTTCAGGTCCAGTGTTTTCGAAGGACAGACGTCTTCGCGTTTCTTGATCTGGATCAGACCGCCCGTGTTTTTTTCTTCGTTCGTCATGCGGGTAAATCGTTGGTGCCGTCCCTACGGGACTTGTTCCAATTCTTGGCGCGCTTTCCCGGCACTTCCGTGCCGGGCTTTCACATGCCGCCCCTTCGGGGCTTCAGCGATGCGGGCTCATGTTCTTTCGCCCCTTCGGGGCTTGCCTCGACTCTTGACTCTCCCCACAGCTTGCGCCGTGGGCTGCATTCTTGCGCCGCTCCGCGGCTGACTCTTCACTAAACTCAGCGGTGGCAGGTGCTGCAGGTCGTGATGTCTTTGACGCTGCGCACGTTGTATTTCTTGACCAGGGCTGTGCCTAGGTCAGTTTGATCCGTGAAACTTTGTCCGTCGACTACGACTGGGTTCGCACCTGTCGGCTGCTGGTATCGCATGTTGAAGACTTCGCTGCGCGGGCGCAGGTTATTCTGCGGGGCGCGGTGGCAGCTCAGGCACCATTCCATTTGCAGGCTTTCCTGCTGGTACATCAGCGGCATCTGGTCGACGGGGCCGTGGCAGGTGTTGCAGCCGACTCCTTTATGGATATGAATGCTGTGATTGAAATAGACGAAGTCGGGGAGCTGGTTGACGCGTGTCCACTGCAGCGATTCGCCGGATTTGTAGCTGGCGCGGACCGGCTCGAGGAGCTGGGCGTTGGTCCAGATCTGCGAGTGGCAGTTCATGCACGTTTTGGTCGGCGGAATGCCGGCGAAGCTCGAGGTCTCGACCGAGGTGTGGCAGTAGCGGCAGTCGATGCCGAGTCCGGTGACGTGGTGCTGGTGGCTGAACGGGACGGGCTGCGGCTTGCGGACTCCGGCGTAGGTCACGTAGGGGGAACGCTGGATTTCCATGGCCATCCAGCCGAGAGCAGCAATGACGAATACCGCGCCAAAAATGGTGACGCGTGACAAGGTATTCGTACTGCGATGAAAGATCTGCGACATTCCCTTATGAGATCTGGCTTAAGAGACCCGGCGGATCGTCCGCGAATCGGTTGAAAACAGAGTTCGTACAGCGAAAGAGAAAACCACCCACTGGTTTTCAGAGTTGTCTGTGAAACTGCAGATTATAAATATTTCGTCGGAATTTGTCGCGGATTTTTGGGTTTCGCAAAAGAAAAATGTTTCGACGGGAACGTTACTGAAAAAATGTTGAGTTTTTCAACGGGAAGAACAGTTGAGTTCGATTCACCGCCTGCGAGATCCCTCCCTTCGCCTGAAAAGCGGCTCCGGTCGGGATGACGCCACGGGCGAGTCATCACTACAGCCCCGGACGAATGCGTCCGGGGCTACGCGATGCGGCTAACGCAAATTCATGACCATCAATTTGGGTTCAGTCATCTCTTCTATCGCGTAGCGTAAACCTTCACGGCCCAGGCCGGAATCTTTGACGCCGCCATAGGGCATTTGATCGATGCGGAAGGAAGGGACGTCTCCGGCGATGACGCCGCCGACTTCGAGTTCTTCGTAGGCCTGGAAGAGGAGCTTGGCGTCGCGAGTGAAGACGCCGGCCTGCATGCCGTAGACGGAGTTGTTGGCCTGGCGCAGGGCCTGGTCGAAATCTTTGTAGGGCTCGACCGTGACCACGGGGCCGAAAACTTCCTGGCAGTTTACTTTCATGTCGGGCTTGGTGCCGGTGAGGACTGTGGGCTCGACGACCTGTCCGGTGCGTCGGCCGCCGCAGAGCAAACGTGCGCCGGCGCTGACCGCATCTTCTACCCACGCGACGGTCCGAACGGCGTCGCTATTGCGGATGAGCGGGCCGACGTCGGTCGACTCGTCGAGGGGATCGCCTGTTTTTAGTTTCTTTACGAGGTCGACGAAAATATCGGTGAATCTTCCGTAGACGGAGTGTTCGACCAGAATGCGCTGCACCGAGATGCAGGTTTGTCCGGCGTAGCCGAAACCGCCGGTGACGCAGCGTTCGGCGGCGTATTCGAGGTCGGCGTCACTGTGAACGATGACGGGGGCGTTGCCGCCGAGTTCGAGGATAACTTTCTTTTTTCCGGCGCGGCGTTTGATGTCCCAGCCGACGGGAGCGCTGCCGGTGAAGCTGATGAGCTTGATTCGGTCGTCGGTGACGAGGAGGCTGGCGTCGTCGTTCGAGAGCGGGAGCACGTTGAGCCCGCCGTCGGGCCATCCGGCCTGCTGCACGCATTCGGCGAGAAGCAGCGAGCAGAGCGGGGTTTGGGGCGCGGGCTTCAGGACCATGGAGCATCCGGCGGCAATGGCGGGGGCAACTTTGTGCGCGACGAGGTTGATGGGGAAATTAAACGGCGTGATGCCGGCGATGGGGCCGAGAGGGAAGCGGCGCACGATGCCCCAGCGTCCGGCGGTGGATTCCTGCCAGTCGAGCGGGAGATATTCGCCGTAGATGCGGGTACTTTCTTCGGCGGCTACGTTGAAGGTGAAGATGGCGCGCTCGACCTCGGTGCGCGCTGCCTTGATGGGCTTGCCGGCTTCCTGCGCCAGAGTGCGGGCGAATTCCTCTTTGCGCTGCGTCATGAAGGCGGCGATCTGGCGGAGGACGCGCTGGCGCTCGAATGCGGGGAGGCGGCGGGTGGTGCCAAAAGCTTTGACGGAGGCGGCAATGGCAGCCTCGGCGTGCTCGCGGCGGCCTTGGACTACGCGGGCGATGAGGTTGTTGTCGTAGGGGGCGTGGATCTCGACGACGTCGCCGTCGTCCCGCCACCGGCCATCCACAAAGAAACCGTGCGTCGCAACGGGCGCGATCGTCATCTCGGACATAAGTTTTCTTTGGCCCCCAGCGAACCGATTCTTCAATTATAGGACTTTTGGATGAGCGCGATGCGGGATGGGTTTGAAAAAAATTAGAACCACAGAGGACGCCGAGGACACAGAGGAGATGCCTTTACAATTGGGTCAGCTTTATGACTGACTTCTCTTCTATTTCTGAATTGGCACCGCGGCTGCGGCGGAAGGAGATCTCTCCGGTTGAGATTACTCGCGACTGCCTGGCGCGCATCGAGAGGCTGAACCCTTCGCTCAACGCGTTTATTACGGTGATGGGCGAGTCTGCGATGGAGCAGGCTCGGAGGGCGGAAGCCGAGATTGGGCGCGGGGAGTGGCGCGGGGCGCTGCACGGGATTCCGGTGGCGTTGAAAGATTTGATCGACACGGCGGGCGTGCTTACTACCGCGTCGAGCGCTCTATCTAAGGATCGGGTTCCGAGTGAGGATGCTGATGTGGTACGGCGGTTGCGGCAGGCTGGGGCGGTCATCGTGGGGAAGAATAATCTGCATGAGTGCGCTTACGGCGGGAGTTCGCTGGTCAGCTACTTTGGGGAGGTGCATAATCCGTGGGATGTGGGGCGGGTTGCTGGTGGATCTTCGGGAGGATCGGCGGCGGCCGTGACGGCGGGTCTTGCGTATGCTGCTATTGGTACAGATACTGCGGGTTCGATTCGAGAACCGGCAGCGCTGTGCGGGTGCGTGGGGATCAAACCGACTTACGGGCGAGTGTCGAGCCGGGGAGTGATTCCGCTGTCGGCGTCGCTCGATCATGTCGGCCCGCTCGCCGGGACGGTGGAGGATGCGGCGATCGTGCTGCAGGCCATCGCGGGATACGATGCGGCCGACATTACTTCGGAGGATGTTCCGGTGGCGGATTATGTTTCGGCGCTGCGCGACGGTGTCAAGGGCGTGCGCGTGGGCGTACCTCGTGGATATTTCTTCGACGAGCTTGATGTGGAAGTAGCTGCGGCGATGGAGCACGCACTGGCGGGATTGCAGAGCTTAGGGGCGGAGTTGCGAGAAGTGCCGCTCGACGCACCGACCGACCGCATGTTGCAGGCGGCTGAGTCGTATGCGTTTCACGCGGAGAACGTCGCGAAGAGTCCGGCGTTGTACCAGGCGGAGACGGTGCGGCGGATCCGGTCAGGAGAGAAAGTCTCAGCGGCGGAGTACATTCAGCGGCGACGCGAGCAGGACGAGGCGCGGCGCAACATTCGCGCGGTATTCGCGGATGTGGATGTGCTGGTAACTCCGACGATGCCGATGGCGGCTCCGGCGATTGCCGAGTTGAGAGCGAATCCGGATGCGCTGCGTCCGGCAGAACTCAGGCTGTTGCGGAATACGCGGCCGTTCAATGTGTGGGGATTGCCGGCGATCTCGGTGCCTTGCGGATTTACGCAGGCCGGGCTGCCCATTGGCTTGCAGATCGCGGGGGCGCACTGGCGTGAGGATTTGGTGTTGCGAGTGGCTCACGCTTATGAGCAGGCGACGGCGTGGCACAAGCGGCGGCGCCCCGAGTAGGCGACCACACGGAACTCCTGCGTGTAAGCGAGATGTGACCTATTTTTCTGCCGCGGATCGAGCCCACTCGGATAACGGCTCGATGAACGGGTAGGTGGTGGAGGGCGCGTCGATTTCTCCCGTGAGGGAAGTCTTGGGACGAACCAGGTGTCCGTAGAAGGCGCGGGTGCTGTCTTTGTCCTGTTGGATCTTCCCGTGCTCGAGCGTGGCGCCGATAAAGGCGCCGCGAGAGCGGGCGTAAGTCAACACCTGGGCGCGCATTTTCCAGTCCGTTTCCGCGCCGGTCTGGCGCCCCACGGGTCCTGCGGCGATGCTGGCTTGTCCGCCCAGCTTGAATTTGCCTCGACTCACGAATCCTAAAGCGTCGCCCTCAACATCATCTATGGACCATGCGCACCGATGTGCTCTCGCACGCCGTTATTTAGGCATGACGGCTATGTTCGCCGGACCGGTGATGGCGTAGGGCGATCCCGGAGCTTGCTTGGCGCCGGTCGAAGTGATGCTAAACACGAACAGCTTGCCGGCGGACTGGCTTATGGCGTAGAGGTGATTAGCATTGTCCCAGAAGAACTGATCGATCTCGTACGTTGTGAGCAGGCCGGTGGCGCGCGTTAGCGGATTGACTCCGTTGAACCGGAAGAGTTGTAATCCGGCTGATCCGCCGACGGCAACCAGCTTGCCGGATGGCGAAAACAAAATGTCAGTCACGCTTTCCACGGCGGTCCTGGGCATATTCGAATACGTACTTTTGGTCGTCAGGTTGCCGGCAATGTCGGCTGTGTAGATGGCCATCTGGGGCAGTCCGTCGGAGCCAAATGTTTGTTGCAGCACCGCCTGCATGGAGATGACGACGTGATCGGAATTATCGGTAGTCGTGAGACTGGGACAGTAGAAGTCGCCCTCTTTGGGAGAGGGCGTGGGAAGACTGGCATTCAAGGGGATCAGCGTTCCATTGTGCTTGCGCTGAAACGCGAAGATGGACCAATACATGTTGCCATTGCATTGCGCTCCATAGGCGTGGAGGTTGCCAGCAAGGAAGCTCAGTGGCACGTAGTAAGCAGTCGATGAATCCGTAACCCCGCGATAAGTCAGAGCGCCCGTCGAAGTCTGGGTGCTCAGGAACTGATAGGCACCACTGGAATCGCACTCATAGACCCGATCATACAAAGTGGCGCCGGTCCGGTCGAGGAATAGCGCATAAGGACCGCAGTTATTGCCATATTGCTCAGCATTAATCGAGGAGACCTGGGTGGGCGCGCCATCTTCGGCGATCGAGTACGTGTAAATGTCGACGCCGTCGTCACCGAATAAATAAGTGCTGTTGGCCGCGAGGTATCCTAACGCTGTATGGAAAAGGAGAACCGGAAACGGGCGTGAGCTGACCGTTGGAAGCGGCGGCGAAGGCGTTAATCTCACCGCTGGTGTTGCTGGATACGTATACGTAGGCAACGGGCTTGGCTGGGTCAGTTTGGTCGGGCACGAGCTGAGCAAAAGCCAGTTGCGTGAACAGCGTGGCGAATACACCAACAACGATTCTGAGGCGGCACATCATACATTCCTTCTCTCTTGAGTTGCAGCCGTTCCGTTTCGATGAATCTGTGAGAAATGGGGATTCTGTCCACAGAACAAGGAACAACGACCGCCGGATAGGATTCGGGCCATACCGGCGATAGTTTCTTCAAATCAGTCTTGCTTTGGAAGGCAGCTTACCAACACAGTCCATCGAGCGTCTGGTCAAAAGTGCTCAAGGTTTGCTTTGCTCGGGTGGGCTTGGCGTAACAACTCTTTGCACTCGTCCTGCGTTCTGCGCACGCCTCAGTCCACCGATGTCACGTCATCCGGCAGGGTGAGTACGAACTCACACTTGCCGGTGGCGACGGCGCAGGAGAGCGTCCCGCGGCGGAAGACTTTGACCGGGGTGTCGTCGGGGAAGGTGAGGTGGTAGTCCGCGGTTTTGAGGGCGGCGGTGTACGACTTCAGTTTCTCGTCGCCGCTGACAAACTTCACCGAGTCGACTGCTGCGCGCTGGCCTCCCCCGCCGCTCAATAGGATGAAGAAATCGGCGTTGCTGGTTTGCGTGGCTTTTCCTAGGTCGATGGTGCTTTGGTGCTGGAGTTCTTCTTTGTAGTGTGCGACGGCGGCGTCCGCTTTCGCATCGCCTCCGGCCAAAGAGGCAAGACGTCCACGAGTTTCGGGCGCAGGGCGCAGGCCGTTCATTGAGAGAGCGTAGGTGCGCAGAGCGAGATCTTTCTCGCCGCGCTTCTGATAGATCTGTCCGAGATGGTCGCCGACTTCGCCGTGGTGACCGAGTTCCCACGCGGCCGCGACATATTTTTCCGCTTTGCTGAGATCGCCTTCGCCGAAGTGTACCCAGCCCAGCGTGTCCCAATAGGCGACGAGCGATGAAACCAAGGGGAGCTCTTTGTTGGAGAGGCGATCGAGCGAAACGTTGCGCAGAGCGGCGGCCGTGGCCGACACCGCGGATTCGGCGTACTGCTGGGCGCGGTCGAGATGAGAATCTTTCAGCGAGAGCTGGTAAGCGATGTTGTTCCAGACCAGCGGCGTGGCCGAGAGTTCGACGGCGTGATCGAAGGCGGCTAGCGCTTTGTCGTCCTGGCCAAGATTCAGGTAGGCGTCGCCGAGGCTCACCTGTAACGAGCCGGCCTCGGGCGCGGTATCAGGAATCAGAGCGGCAGCCTTTTCCAGTTCCACAACGGCCAGATCGTATTTGTGCCACTCGGAGTACATTGCGCCCAGGCTGTAGTGCGCGAACGCGTCGAGCGGATTGTTCTCCAATTGCTTATTGAACGCCTTGGCAGCCTCTTCGTACTTGCGCTCGATCACGTACACTCGGCCGAGGTTGTTGTAGGCGTACTGGTCGTAGGGATTGACTTCAAGCTGCTTCTCGAAGGCGGCGATGGCCTGCTCGTTTTCGCGCATCGCGAAGTAGACGAGGCCGAGATTGTTCCAGGCGACTTTATTCTTGGGATCGACTTCGGTGGCGCGTTTCAGCAGGACAAGAGCTACGGGCAGGTTGCCATTGTCGGCGGCGGCGCGGGCGCTGTCGACCAGATCGTCGGCCTTCATGTCGGGCGGTGGGACGGGGGCCCCGGCGACGGCGCTTTCGACGGAGAGTTTTTGCGCGAGGTCGAGGCCGACGGCGCGGCGGAAGGATTCGTAATCGGCGGCGCGGGCGACGGGGAGTTCGTCCTGACGCATGGTCAGCTTGCGGCCGGCGGTGAAGACGCCGCCTTCAATCTTGTACGTGGCCTGGTATTCCGCGTAGTCGCGTTTCAGCGAGAAGGCCAGCGGCGCGTGAGCGGTGTACTTGGCGGGCAGTTCCAGTTTGATGTTGTAGGAGTACTCGGCTTTCGGGCCCAGCTTCATGGGTTCGGCGTCGGCGTCGGTGTCGTCGACATTGACGTCGGGCAAGTTGAACTGCACCAGGGGCAGAACGATTTCGGTTTTCTTCTTGGACCAGTCGAGGAAATTTACTTTGGAGACGTCGTAAGACATCGTGAACGGCTCTCGCGTGGCGGCGGGATCGCTGACTTTGAGATTGGTGACGTCCCCGCCCAGTCCGGAGTTGACGTTTTCCACAACGCGCTGCCAGTTGGCTTGCGGCACGCGGCGGAAGACGGAACGGAGCATGAGTTCTTCGTCGCCACGAAATTCGTAGTGCACGTGCGCTTCGAGTTTGCCGATGTCGTTAATCTTTCCCGTGATCTCGGAGACCTCGGTGTCGGGCATAGGAGTGTCGGCGGGCGTCTCTTCGAGATGAGGTGCGACTGAGGACGGAGGCTCGGCGGGAGGAATCACCAGTGCCTGCTTTTTGCGCAGAGTGTAGGAGAGCAGGCGGAAGGGAGCAACCTCAGCGGTGGTGTCCATCCAGACTTGCTCTTTCTTGTCCCCGCTGCCCAGAGGCAACAGAGTGATGACGTGGTCGAACTGCGAGGGCGATGGGACGTCGGGATCGAGCTTGCGGCTGGAATTGATGAGCACGGACCAGGCGTGCAGGCCTTCGGCTTCGAGCAGAGAGGCCAGCAGCGTGTGCTTGTCCTTGCAGTCGCCATACTGGTCGTGAAGCACTTCAGAGGCGGCGTGGGGCTGGTAGCGGCCGACTCCCAGCGAGAGGCTGACGTAGCGGAAATTCTTGGCGACGAAAT
>OCTA010000078.1_pt1 | contig 91030 bp, 80 predicted proteins | sample 1538991 | NCBI WGS metagenome assembly OCTA01 (sample SAMEA3539302, study PRJEB22396) | soil metagenome | biome: tundra; feature: field; material: soil | place: USA | collected 2010-05 | depth 0.15 m
GATGCGTTTGCGCGCGAAGCGCTTCGCGAACACAAGGCGGGTCGTACAACAAGCCTGTGACCCATCGGGCGAGTGCTCGGTTCTGGCGCAGCTATCGCGCCCTTCCCGGAGAAGTCCGGAAGCTCGCCGATCGCTGTTTCGCATTGCTAAAAGCAGATCCCGCCCATCGTTCGCTTCATTTCAAGAAGGTCGCAGCCTTTCAGTCAGTGCGAGTGGGGTTGCACTACCGTGCTCTGGCGGTCGATGCCGACGATGGCGACATCGTGTGGTTCTGGATCGGCTCGCACGCCGAGTACGACGCCCTGCTGGGACGTCCTTCCGCTGGGCAGACGTCGCGGCGGACGAGCGCCGCCCACCTGCGGAAGGTTGCACCAACTCGGCGGCGTCCCAGCCGCTGAGCCCATTGAAGCAAGAACGGGACAATGCCGAGATGTTCTAGCCGATTGGAGGTGCCGCCACTCGCGAGCGCCAGTATCCGGCCTTCCAATGACAGTGCATCACCGCGACGATGAGCACGTGGCTTTCTTCCAAGGTGTACAGAATAGCGTAGGGAGGGAGTCATGGCCGATCTCCATCCCGCTGCTGCTCGCCGCCGCGCTTTATGCCGTGTCGGTCGGTCTGCGCCTCTATGGCAGTTTCATTCTGCTTACGTGACTTGGCTTCAAGGTCGTCGAGGAGGGAAGTAGTAGTTCTCCCGCAATTGTCCAATGATGGCGATCTGGTTCAGCCGGATCAGGCGCTCCGACTGCGGCATGCCCTGGCGGATCAGAACCGCGTTGAGCGATTCCAGGTTGCTCAGTACCACCAGTTGTTCGAGGGTTGCTTGGAAAGCAGCGTCGTGGTGACTTCGGTGCGGGCGTCCACCACGGTGGGGTTGATCAGGAAGGCCTCCTTCACGCCATCGAGCAAGGAGTAGCGGAAGGTCGGCTGGCTGTTCTCGCAGCCGAAGGTGCGGTGGCGCGCTACGCCGCCGTAGAATGGCGAGGCATCGCGGGTCTTCGCGATGTCCTGGCCCACGAATACTTCGGCGTGGATCACGAGGTCGTCTGGGACGTTGTCGCGACTGAGCTACCCGGTCTGATTGAGCGGCTGGGTGAAATGCAGGATCCATCGGGCGGGTGATGCCAACGAGGCGAGGCCATGGGGTGAAGTCCTGGACCGACTCGAAGGACGGCTGGGAGCCTCGTCAAAATGAGGGCGCTCCGTGTTCGCCCGGAGGCGGAGTTGGACATGTTCGCTTCATGGCAGGGGCGGCGGTGAAGCCACTACCCGATCCCATCATCGATGAGATTCACGCCATTCGCGAAGCGATGGCGAAGGCGTCTAACGATGATCTGTGCAAGATCGCGGAAGCGGCCAGGTCTCGTCAGGCGGCGGGTGGACGGAAGGTCGTGATCCTGCCGCCCAGGCGAGCTGCAACGGCCAAGAAGGCGTCCTAGGAAGGATCGCTCCCCCGCGGCGTCACAGCCGCAGATCCGTCGGCCAATCGTCGCCCGACACTGGGGCCGTCGGATCCTCATGGAATACGATCGGCCCCAAGGCCGGGTTTGGACGAAAACGCGCGGCAAAGGTTGTGTCGGCAGGCTGGGGCGCGTCCACGGTGTGGTCGTGGGGCTCAACCGCCGAGGGATTCTCTTCGTGGAAACCGAGCCGTAGGGAGCGCCCTCCTCGTGGTCCTAACTGGTCGAGCTGTCCAGGCTGGCGGTCGAGGCGTCGCTGCTGGCCGCAGAATCAACAGGAGTCGGGACGGAGGCGTCCACACCAGTGTCGCTGCCACCTGAGCCCGTCACGAACATGAAGTTGGGTCCGAAGTCGCAGAGAGTGCCGGTCGGAACAGCCTGACCGAAGATGTTCCCTGCGTCGAAGGCATTGGGCTCAACCAGTGTGCTGGTCATCGTAGCGTTGTTGTTGCTTGGGCCGTAGCCGGCGCCGCTCAAATAGGTGATCGCGGCGTTCACAGGCGCCTCGCTTGCAGTTATCCCGACCGAATACTTGTTGGTGCCCGTGACCCCGACAATCGCGTAGGTACCCGTCGTATTGAGCGCGATAGGGGTAGTCAGCGAAACATAGTGGAAGACTCCGGTCACCGGGTCAGACGGTTGCACCGTCGCTGACCCCAGAAGAGTGTGCGTGCTCAGCTCGTACACGCCGACCGCATGCGGCTGAAACGTCTCAACGCCGCCGGTCAGATTGGAGTCGTAGTAGCCCAGTTGGGTGATACTGATAGCGGTGTTCGCCCGGAATACGAAACCGATGAGATAGCTTCCCTGTGTGTAGTTGAATCCAGCAGCGCCGAGGCCCGGCACGCTGATCGCAACGGTGCCGGTAGAGCTGCCGCCCGCTGGCGCGTCGACGCCCCCGCCACTGGAGCCGCCATCCAGCTTGGCCGACGCATCAACCCCACCAGCGCCCTGACCGCCCGAGCTTACGACCCCGCTGTCCTTCGAGGTTCTACTCCCGTCTGCCCCGCTCTCGGAAGAGCCGCATCCAATCGTCGCCAAGAAAGGCAAGGCCATGAGGACCGAAGCAGCCGTACGCGCTGAAATCATCGTTGTTCCTTCAGAGAAGATGAGTTGGTCGATGCAGGCTCTGCATCCGACGATTCAGGGCCCTCATTGGGATGCCATTCCAGCCCGAGAGATTCAAGATAGACCGTTTGACAAGGTCAGGTCTTGTTTTGATCTGGCGCCTTCGCGCCGAGCGACATGCGCGCGATCCCGAGGAAAGCGAACGTCTCGATCAACGCGCGCAAGCTCGTGGCACTGTCCCTGCTCCTGCTCGCTGGCGCGTGCCAAAGTGTCTTGTCGAAACCGTCCATGACTTGCGCCTTGACCTTGGCCGCGGTCGGTTGGGTGTCGAGGCAGCTCGTATGCTGCTTGCGCGGCGGGCATCAAGTGAGCCATCGGCCAATCCTCGGCAGCGGCGGCAGATCCTCAGGTCGGGTGGCGAATCACAGCACCCTTTTGTGAGGTGGGGAATCAAACCAAGGGTCCAATTTTCACAACTCAATTGCGGCGCCAACGGGTGCGTTCCGTAGGAGATAAAGCATGCCCACCGTCATCGGCTATCATCAAGTGAAGGACACCAAGCATTGGCTCGCCTCGCCCATGCGCGAGAAGTTTTTCGGCCCCCTCGGCGTCACTGGCATTCGCACATTCGTCGACCCGCAGAATCCTACGCGCGTCGCGGTGCTGATGGAGGTTCCCGATATGAATAGGCTCAAGGCCGCGATGAGCACCCCGGGCGCGGCCGAGGCGATGGCGCACGATGGAGTGCTGGCCGAGACACTGGTGCTGCTCGTCGAGCCGTAGCTGTTGACCGAGTAGAGGGCGCGGCTCCTCACATCTGGTCGGGCGCGGCGATGCCCAGCAGATCGAGCCCGAGCGCCAGGGCCCGCGCCACGACCTCGCACAACGCGAGCCGGGACGCGCGCGTGGCGCCTTCCGACTTGAGCACGGGGCAGCCTTCGTAGAAGCCGGTGAACGACGTCGCGAGATCGTAAAGGAAGGCACAGATCCGGTGCGGTTGCAGCGTCTCCGCGGTGCGGTCGAGGATCCCCGCGAGCTGAACCACGGTGAGGGCGAGCGCCCGCTCTTGCGGCGCTTCGAGCACGATGGCGCCCGGCGCGGCTCCGGCAAGGGCGGCCTTGCGCAGGATCGAGCGGATGCGCGCGTGGGCGTACATGAGGTAGGGCGCGGTGTTGCCGTCGAAGGCCAGCATGCGCTTCCAATCGAAGACGTAGTCCTTGATGCGATCGCTCGACAGGTCGGCGTACTTGATCGCGCCCACGCCGACAGCCGCGGCGATTTGCGCCTGCTTGTCGGCCGGCAGGTCGGGCGCCTTTTCGGCCACCGCCGCCGCGGCAAGCGCAATGGCCTCGGACACCAGCTCGGCGAGGCGGACCGAGTCGCCAGCGCGGGTCTTGAGCATCTTCTTGTCGGGACCGAGGACGGAGCCGAAAGCGACGTGCTCGAGGCGTGTGCTCGCCGGCATCCAGCCCGCCAGTCGCGCAACCGCGAAGACCATGGCCAGGTGCTGGGTCTGCGGCGAGCCCACGACGTAGATCACGCGACGGGCGCCAAGCTCGCCCACGCGCTGGCGCAGGGCCGCGAGATCGGTCGTGGCATAGCCGTAGCCGCCCTCTTGCTTGCGAATGATAAGCGGCACCGGCTCGCCCTCGCGCCCTGAAAAACCGGGCGGGAATACGCACATCGCGCCCTCGCTTTCCCGCGCGAGCCCCTTGACGACGAGCTCTTCGACCAGGCCCGGCAGCAGGGTGTTGTAGGCGCTTTCACCCACGACGTCGCTCGGCCGCAGCGTGACCCCCAGTGCTGCGTACAGTTCGGAGAAGTGCTCGACCGAGATGTCGATGAGCCGCCGCCAATGCGCCAGCGTCTGAGCGTCGCCCGACTGGAGCAGCACGACCCGCTGGCGGGCGCGGTCGGCGAACGCCGCATCGCCGTCGAACTTGGCCCGGGCCGCGCGATAGAACGCGCCCAGCTCGCGGACGCCAGCCTGGGTCCCCGCGGCGCTCTCGTCGAGCAGGTGCTCGATCAGCATGCCGAAGGGCGTTCCCCAATCGCCCACGTGGTTGCGCCGGATCACCCGATGCCCCTGCCATTCCAGCAGCCGGGCGATGGCGTCGCCGATGATGGTGCTGCGCAGGTGGCCGACGTGCATCTCCTTGGCCACGTTGGGCGCCGAATAGTCGACCACCACGGTCTCGGGCGCCGCCGCGAGCGGTACCCCGAGGCGCGCGTCGTTGCGCATGGCCGTGACCTCGCCGGCCAGGTATTCGGCGCGCAGGACGATGTTGAGGAAGCCGGGGCCCGACACCTCGACCGACGCAATCACGTCGTCCGCGGGCAGTTTGGCCGCGATCTCCGCCGCCACGTCGCGCGGCTTTCGGCCGAGCTTCCGGCCGAGCGCCATCGCGAGATCTGCCTGGTAGTCGGCGTGCTGCGAGCGGTGAAGCGCGGGATCAACGGTCGCGGCGTCGTCGCCCAGGGCAGCGCGCGTAGCCGCCTCGATGCGGAGGCGGAGGGGAATCATCGGATCGATCATGGCCATGGCGTCGGTGAGATTACGACAATCCACGCCCGGCGTACACGAACGGCGAGGCCATGCATTTGTGCTCGCCATCCTGGAGGTCGCGAATGCCGGTCTGCCGCTTTTCCACATGGTAATCTGGACCCGTGAACCTGGTTACCGAGCTCCACGCAGTGTGCGCCGCGCTGGTGCGTGCGCAGATCCGCTACGCCATCTGCGGTGGGGTGGCGGTAACCATCCACGGCGCCACCCGGTCCACCAAGGACATCGACATTCTGATTGCGCCCACGGACGTGGACAAGGCCCTCGATGCCGTGCGGGCCATCGGCTACAAATTCGCTGCGCTTCCCCTGGTTTTCGGTGAGGGTACCGCGCGCGAGCGCCACGTCCAGCGCGTCAGCAAGATCGAAGACGGCGAGCACCTGTTGCTCGACTTCCTGCTCGAGCGGGACGCGTTCGCCGGCTTGTTGGTGAACACCGTCGAGGTCGTCCTGCCCGAGGGGCCATTGTGGGTCGTCCCGCGTGAGGTGCTTCTCGCCATGAAGAGGATGGCAGGGCGAAACCAGGATCTCGCCGACTTGGAGAAGTTGGAGGCGGGTGATGGAGGCGGGTGATGATTGACGACACCCATCGCCCGGCCGGCCATCCACCATCGGGCGTGGCCCTGCGCATGGAACGACTTCGCGTCCTGTGCGTCCCCGAGCGCGACGCCGAAGCCCGGCGACGTTTGGCCGACCGACCGCGGACCACCAACACGCCCTTCGCCGCCGCCGTGGCCCGGCGCCTCGCAGAGCTCCGGGCGCTATGCGACCTTGCAAGTCACCTCCATCGGCGGTGAAGCTACACCGCCTGAACGCTTTCGCCGAGGCCCGGCCAAGGGTGGAAGCACCTCTGGCACTACCGGTGCTGTCCTCGCTTGAACACGGTGACGCGCGAAAAGTCGGCCTTGCGGAACTGCTTCACGCAAAGGCCGAGGAACGTCGCTCCGATGGCCAGGGTGATGAGCACGCCGCCGTAAGGCTGCACCACGAACCCGTGGATGTCGAAAGCCACGCCCGCCTTGACCAGCTCAGGTGTGGTCATGGATTCCATGTGGAGCGCGGTGTAGCGGAACATGGAGGTGGCGTAGGTCAGCGGGTTCAAATAGACGATCGGTCGCAGGATGGCCGGGAGCACCGTGGTGGGAATGTAGGCGCCCGATAGGAACGTGAGAGGCATGGTCACCACCGAGATCATGATCTGGAATGTGGTGGATTCCTTGGACAGCGCCGCGAGGAAGAGTCCCAGGGAGCTGAAGGTGACCCCCACCAGCAGCATGAGGCACACCATCAGGGCGAAGTGAACCGGATCCAGATCTAGGCCCATGAAGACCCCCACCACCAGGACGATGATGCCTTGTAGGACCGCCACGACCGCGGAAGACAGCACCTGTCCGACGGCGATCTGCCACCTGGCGATGGGCGCAACCAGGATCTCCTTCATGAAGCCGGTGGAGATGTCTTCCAGGATGCTCATGGAATTGTTCAGCGCCGTCTGAAACACGGTCATAATGATGATGCCCGAGACCAGGTAGTTCATGGGGTGCGCCACACCAGCGACGGCAGACTTCATCACGAACGAGAAGGTGAAGAGCAGGAACCCGCTCATGAACAGCGTGAAGAAGAACCGCATCTTGTCGCGGAAGAACTTGATCAGGTTCCTCGCCAGGATCGCTCGTATCGCGCGCATCAGTTTCCGATCTTCTTGGCCGTCAGGGAAATGAAGACGTCGTCGAGCTTCCCCTTGTTGATCTCGATATCTTGGATAGAACCCTTGAAGAGCGAGACGAGCTCCATCACTGCGCCGATGTCCGAGGAGGTGATCGAGAGCCCATCGCCGTCACCCTCGCCATCACGGGCGACGGGAAGTGACTTCTCGGCGCAATAGCGGAGCAGGGGGTCTGGGTCGGAAGTCTTGATCCTGGTCGTGGTGCGGGTGTACTGCTTTTTGAGGTTGTACGGAGTGTCGTGCGCCACGATCCTCCCGTGGTCGATGATGGCCACCTGGTCGCAGATCTCCGCCTCTTCCAGATAGTGGGTCGTGAGGAAGATGGTGATGTTCTTCTGCTTCTGCAGCTTGCTTATGTAGTCCCAGACATTGGCGCGGGTCTGGGGATCGAGGCCCGTGGTGGGCTCGTCCAGGAACAGAACCTTGGGGAAGTGAACCAATCCCCGCGCGATTTCCGCGCGCCGCTTTAGGCCCCCGGACAGGGCGCTGACCGGCGCGTTCCGCCACTCCTCGATGTCCACCAGCCCCAGGACGAACTGGATCCTCTCTTTGATCTCCGATTTGGGCACGGCGTAGAAGTCACAATGGAGCTTCAAGTTCTCGCGCACCGTGAGCTTGGAGTCCAAGGTGCATTCCTGGAACACGATCCCGATGTCCTTGCGAACCTTGGCCTGGTCGGAGGTCACGTCGTTCCCGTTGATGCGCAAGGTTCCGCGCGTCTTTTCCTGGATGGTGCAAAGGGTATTGATGGTCGTGCTTTTCCCCGCGCCGTTGGGCCCCAGGAAGGCGAAGATGGATCCCTCTTCCACGCTGAAGGAAATGTCGTCGACGGCGCGGAATTCGCCGTAGAGCTTGGTGAAATTCTCGACCTCGATGCTGCTGCTCATTGCGGAATCGTTCTCATGGGGTGCCCATCATACTAAGGGAGACGTGCGAGGCCGGAATTTGTTGCAGCTCCGTGTTCGTCGACCGCGGACTACCAACGCGCCCTTCACCGCCACCGTGGCCCGGCGCCTCGCTAGGCTGCCCTGCGGTGCGCGTAGTACGCCCGAGATGTAAGGAGCCGGACCTCTAGGGCTTGAACACGACGAGTTCCAGATCCCTGATGGCCCGGAAGTGCTTCGCGTTGGCCGTCATGAGCGGCATGACGTTCTCCACAGCGGTGGCGGCGATGAGCGCGTCGGCCGCGCGCAACCCCGACGAAAGCCCATACTCCTCGATGTACACGAGCGCCCGATGCCCCACGTTTTCGCTCAAGGGGAGCACGGCAAACGACAGCTCGATCATGAACCTCTTGATGATCCTCAGGTCGTCTTTGTCGCGCGCCCCCTGAAGCAACTCCATCAGTGATTGCACGGAAACGAATCTTTCGGCCGCCGAATCGATGGCGATCGCTGCCCGGCGCGTGCCACGCTGCGCGTAGATGAGGACGTCCGTATCAAAGATCACGATACCGTCCGCCCCTGAGCGTCTGCATCACCTCTGGCACTGGCGTACGGTCTTTCGCCCGCATGCCGTAGAAGGCACTGTCCTGCACCTTCTTGCGGTCCGCCGACGCTGCTGGCACCAGCCGACCCTTCACCTTGCCATGATAAAGAACCGAGACGGTCTCTCGCCGGTCCAGTGCCTCGAGAATCTGCTTGGTCTTGTAGCGAAGGTCGACGATTGATGCGTTCACGAGGGGCTCCGTTCAATGTGTCTAGTGACTATAGACATATTCCGACCGCCGGGCAACGCTTTCAAGTACGCCAGGCGTTCCCCGGGAATAGGGGATGGCTTGAACGTGTAGGCGTGTGTGCGCTCGTGGTCGCGCCCGACGACGAGGACGCGCGCTTCAATCTTTCGTCGACGAGTTCGGCGGCGATCAGCGTCTGCAGCAATTCGCTGCTACCCCAAACAGCAACGCCGGCCCAGCCGATGCCTTCAGCCGGCGGACCTCGTCCACCACGTCGCCGCCTATGTGCTGCGAGTGCTCCCAGTCGAGTTGGTCGAGGCTGCACGCGACGACGTATTTCGTCGCCTTGTTGAACGGAACGGGCTGGCCCAGCTTCACGCGACCGCTCGAGCCCGGCAACGTCGTGACGAAGTCCGACGATTCCCTTTTGGAATCGCGGGTCGAAGTGCGGTCGCGGCGTGCCGATTCGCACCTGGGCCATGTCTTCGATGATGGTCCAGCACCCACGGGCAAACGCTACTGCATGAATTCCGCGGCCATGCGCTTTGTCCCGGTGGAACAAATGGCGGCTACGGGGTACGGACAATACTTGCCGCTTCTCGGCGTCGAGGCCCCCAAGCCTTCCAATCCTCAAGGCAATGACAAGGCTATCGCGACGCTCTCGGGTGGCTGTTTCTGGGGCGTACAAGAGCTCATCCGCAAGTTGCCAGGCGTGCTACAGACCATGGTGGGTTACACAGGGGGCAGCACCGAAAACCCCGACTACGAACAAGTCCACACAGCCACAAGAACCATGCAGACGAAATAGCGAGTCTCGTGGCCAAGCCGTGCAAACATGGAAGACTCCTTTCGCCGGCAGCATAACTCGTTTTGCGGCGTCGCCGCCACAACGCAACAAGATCGCATGGACAATAGGCGAGTTCGGCATGGCCTGCTCCTACGGACCAGAAGCAGCGTCGCTTGTGCGTGTGCCAATCTGGCCACATGTGCCAGAATAGGAGGATGCACCTGAAAGCAGAATGCAACTTGATTCCGAGTGCGGGATGCCGGCGTATTCTGCTGCTTGGATGCTTCGTACTCGCGGCAGGCTGCCTGCGGGGTTCGTTAGGAACCGCTGCTGGCGGCGCAGGCGGCAAGGTTCAGACTGGCGGGACGGGTGGAGGTGGCGTGGCAGGAAGCGCGAGCGGAACAGGCGGATCCACTGCCACGGCGGGTACGACAGCAAGCGGCGGTTCAGCGGCGGGCGGCGCAACGCCCGACGCAGCCGTGGATGCACCCCTTGTCTGCATCGGTCCCACGGTTTCCGAGGACCCAACTCTGCGCAGCCCCGGTCCCCGTCCAGATGCAGCCGCAAACTCATGCGGAGCGTGGGCTCTGACCGACGGCGTGTGCTGCGCCCAGTACTGCAGCAACGACGACAAGTCCGAAGACTGTAGCTCGTGCGGCGGACCTGGCTCGCCTCAATGCACCGTGGTCAATAGCAGGGCCTGTACTTCGGGCCGCTGGCCGGAAGTCCATTGCGTCTCTGACAATGAACCCTGGCACTATTCCCGCTCGACACACTTCGGACTGACTTCCGGCGGGGCTTGCGCGTTCGGCCTGTACGGGCTCTGCACGACGGCCTTCAATTTCACCGATCCAACCTTAGGGAAACTCTGCACGACCTTCTGTAAGACCTACCCCGATCTCTGCCAAGACCCCGCCAACACCACGCTGCGCGGAAATTTCGCAGCCCCTGATGGCGACTATTACACCCAGTTCTGGCCCAGCCTCCCAGGAGACAACGACAACTACTTGAGTTGCGGCGAATGCTTTCAGCTCGTGCGTACCAACAAAGACAGTACCGACTATCTGCCCGGCAGCACTGGCTACACGCCGCCCATCGTCCTGCAAGTCGTCGATTCCTGTCCCTGCTCGGCCAATTCCAAGTGGTGTTGCGGCTCAGGGCGCGACCATTGCGGCGAGGTTTCTGATTTTAAATACGGTTGTCCGCTTCCGCCCGCGCCACCAGTGCCGCCGCTCGACCACGATCCACTGCCCAATGAAAGCCTCCACCTGGATCTGTCGGACATAGCTATGGCCCGCCTGCAGACCGGTGATGCCAATGGGCAAATGGTGGATGGAGTCATCCCGACCCGCTACCGCCGCGTGCCCTGCCCGATAACCGGCAACATCTACATCCTGGTGAAAAACGGAGGCGCCTATTACTTCGCCTTCAGCGTGGTCAATGTTTCCGGTCTCGGATCATTGGTGAATGTCGAAGCCAGACTCCCGTCCGGCGACTGGGTGTCGATGAAACGCGACCCCAACTACACGCAGGCCAGACCGCAAGAGCGCTTTGGCACTTGGGTGCTACCGCAAGGGGCCGGACCTTTCACGCTACCCCTGGCCTTGAGATTCACGGATGGATCGGGGCGATCCATCGTGTCGGAACAAGCGGTGAAGAGTTGGGATCCACCGACTACCACGGACTCAGACCTTGCCGCTCTGTACAAGGATTTCTACTACATCGACACCGGTGTGCACTTCTGAGCGATAGCGAAGTCCTCGCCTCGATATGGGCCAACCCGAGGTTCGGTCGAACACGGGGGGAATGGTGGTGGCGTCGTGGCTGCCGTTTCGGACGTCTGAGGCCGGGCCTTCGTTCCGCCACTGGCGAAGGACGGGCAGTAGCGTCGGGTTGATCGGCACGGCGCGCGGCTTGCCGGACTTCGGCGCCAGCCTGTAGGACCGCCGCACCGTTATAGGGCCGCGATCTAGGTCGCAGTCAGTCCACCACAGGCCCCACAACTCCCCATGCGTGGCCCAGTGTAGAGCGCAGTCGCATAGACGGTATGCTCGGTCGCTTCTTTCTCACACGGCTGTGGGAGTCGCCAAGTCTGGCTCAGACAATTCTCAGACGGCGAAATACCGGAGCCTTGATCAAGTCCAACAATAGACTGAACACAAGCGTGACCGCCAGAAGGACCACCACGACGGTCACCGGGAGCGGTTTCATCAAAATTCCTCTCGTGGCGAGTGTGGCGATGATCAGCAGATCGGCGGCGGATCCAACCATCAGCCAAGTACTCGGCCATGAACTCCAAAGGTGCCTGCGTTCTCGGACGACGTAGAGAACGGCCTGTCCACTAAAGACCAGCGTCACAATGGACAATGTCTGCAGCGTTTCAACGCCAAAGCCCAGAGAATATTTCCCAACCGCCAGAACGCCGGTGCAAAAGACCAAGTCGAAGAACCCCAGAAAGATGCCGCCAGCAGTAATACTTTCGACGTGCCAGACATTGGGCGCCGACGACGCACGCACATTGTCCGTCGTCGCCAGCATGGAGAGGAAGTCGCCCGTAATCATCGCGATCACCAGCAACAAGGGCGTGAGAACGGCGTGCCCGGTCATGAGAATTCCGGCCAATAAGAACAGCGCCCCCAAGAATTTGTGAGTCACGGATTTCAGGATGTAGGTCAAGATACGCTGGAAGATGATTCGGCCTTCCTTCACCGATGCCACGATTCCTCCCAGTCCCGCCTCGGTCAGCACGATGCCCGCGGCGGACTTGGCAACATCGGTGGCCGTCGAAACGGCAATCCCCATTTGCGCTTGGCGGAGCGCCGGCGCGTCGTTGGCGCCGTCACCGCACATTCCGACTGTGTGACCGCTCTTTTGAAATTCCTGAACCAAGCGAAACTTGTCTTCAGGAAGAACGCCGGCAAAGACGGCGAAGTTCTCCGCACGGACCCCATCGAGATCCGCGCCGACCGGGCAGACCCCTCCGTCCAAACCCACTGCGTGAGCAACGATCCCTGCCGTCGCTGGGGCATCGCCGGTGACCATGATGGTGCGTACGCCCAGCGTTCGCAACTCGGTGACGAGCTCCGCCGAATCACTTCGGGGAGGATCGCTGAGCGCGATGAATCCGGCCAATCGCATGGCCTTCTCCGGACCCGCCGCAACGGCCAAGACCCGAAATCCCTTCTTTTCAAGCTCGTCCGCAACATCCGACGCCTTTCCCGGGGTCTGGGCTAGGTTCTTGACGACAGTGAAGGATCCTTTGACGATCCTGACTGAAGCCCCATCCGCGCTTGTTGCAGATGCCTCGGACATTTTAGTAGCTGGATCGAATGGGACTAAGCGGACGAGTTTCGGCAGGTCGACTGCACTTCGGGCCGAGGCGGACAAGCGGATCGCCGCGTCCACCGAATCCCGTCCACCCTCCGAACTCGCCAGGGCAGCCAGTCCAACCACATGCGCCTCGTCGAACCCGTCCATGCTCCGGATGTCCGTTACGTTCAACTCGTTTTGCGTCAGCGTGCCGGTCTTATCGACGCACAGCACATCCACCGTGGCTGCTTCGTCTACGGCCGAAAGTCGGGTGGGAAGAACGCCAATCTTGGCCAGGGCCTTGGCGCCGATCGCGGCAGCGAGCGTGAACGTCACCGGCAGCGCAACCGGAATCGATGTGAGCACCGCGGTCAGAATCAAGGGGACCATTTCCCGTGGTGGCATCCCGTGAACCAGGGCGTAGGTTACGAGTAGCGCAATGATGGTGATGTTGAAGAGGGCAATATTGCGAACAATCCGAAAGACAACCTTTTGTTGCGTGCTTACGACGTGAGCTGTGCGAATGAGTTCGGTCGTCCGCCCAAATTTGGTTCGCGTTCCCGTGGCGGTGACCTCGGCGACTGCTTCACCTCGCCGAACCAGCGCTCCAGCGTAGGTCTGCAGACCAGGACCTGCTTCAATAGGCACCGATTCGCCGGTCAGCATGGACTGGTCGATGAGAACTGAGCCTTCCACAAGTCGAACATCCGCGGGCACGACTCCGCCTAGCGACAATTTGACAACGTCGCCGACCACGAGATTGTCGGCCCCGACAATGCTCCAGAGGCTGTCCCGGCGTACCGATGCCGAGAGAGCGAGCCGCGACTTGAGAGCGGTGAGGGTTGCCTGCGCGTGGCTTTCCTGAAAGAAGCTGAGTGCGGCGTTGAATACGAGAAGAACCGCGATGACCGACGCCTCGACATAATTGTGTAGACCAACCTCGAGCACAATGACAGTCTCAAGCAGCCAAGGCACTGGCGCCCAGAACTTGCCGAGCGCGCTGCGAACGAGATGCGCCGAAGCGTCGGGAATGGAATTCGGCCCAAACTGGCGCAAACGGCCGATAGCTTCACTGCTAGTCAGCCCGGTAATCGCGTTCGTTCCAATCCTTGCGTCAGTCCTTGCGTCAGTCCGATTGCTTGCCATCAGCACCTGTGATGAGGTAACCACAGCAGATTTCGGGCCAACTCTAGGATGCGACCTGTTTCGCGACTTGCCTGGCAAATGCGTCCCAACAGCAAGTTGACTCAATCAATATGACGTACCACTAGGTTCAACCGCTAGTCTAGATGAACGGTGAGAATAGCCGCGCAGCCGCATCGCGCACCTTTCCCGGGATCGTCCGCGCATCTACCTCGGCGAGCGTGACCTCGCGTGCATCGGCCAGTTTCTTTTCTATCACCGCCACCAAGTCGCGCGCCAGCTCCCGGCCGTAACACTCCACGTTCAACTCGAAATTCAGGCGCAGACTGCGGGCGTCCCAGTTCGCCGAGCCGAGCAGGACCCAGTGGTCGTCCACCACCATGAGTTTCGAGTGGTCGAACGGCGGCGGCGTCAGCCAGATGTGACAGCCACGTTCGATCAATTGCCACCACATCGCTCGGGAGGCCCAATGGATGAAGGGCAGATTGTTCTTGCGGGGCAATACGACGTCCACCCGCACGCCACGCAGCGCCGCCAGGTTCAATGCCGTGACAAGCGCTGAGTCCGGCAGAAAGTATGGCGTTAGAATCCGCACGGACGTCTGCGCCTCCGCCAACGCCGCCAGCAACGTCCAGCGCGCCTTCTCGAAATCGGCGTCGGGCCCGTCAACAATGACGCGCGCAATGACGGTGCCTTCTCCCTGCAATTGGGGAAACCAAGTCTGACCGCCGAGGGCTTCACCCGTCGTAAACGCCCAATCGTTGGCAAATGCATCTTGCAGTTGGGAAACCACGGGACCTTCGATGCGAAAGTGGAGATCTTGGACGGGACTTGGGGGGTGGGCCGACAGAACGTTGCCGTGCCGGATGTTCATCCCGCCGGTAAACGCCGTATGGCCGTCCACCACCAACACTTTGCGGTGATTTCGCAAATTGATCGTTGCCACGCGCCACGGCGTCAGGAGAGACGCAGGCAGAAACTTGGCACATCGGACGCCTACTCTGTTCAGACGATAGGTAATGGGTGGCCACGAGTACCGCATCCCGGCGGCATCAATCAGAACCCTCACGGCCACTCCGCGCTGGGTGGCGCGGCCAAGAGCGTCGGCAAATTTTCTTCCGCTGGCGTCGTTATCGAAAATGTAACTAACCAGCGAAATGGACTGTTGCGCGGATTCAATCGCGGCAAGCATGGCCGGAAAGGCTTCGTCGCCGTTGACCAGCGGCTGCACCCGATTCTTAGTCGTCAGCGGTTCGGCGACGACCCGACTGACCACACGGGCAATCAGTTTCAAGTGTTCCGTGCCCGCATATTCGCGCTCGTCGAGGTCTTGCGGAATCGGTCGACCAGCGACTCGATGCACGCCCAGCATCAGCGCGCGGCGGCGGATGCGGTTGATTCCCAGAACGAGGTAGAGTAGCGAACCGACCGCCGGCATCAACCAAATGAAGGCGATCCAAAGCGTTGCGGCGCGCGTATCACGCTTGTGCAAAAGCGCGTGCGCCGAGGCCGGCAGCGAGGCCAACAGATGGAAAGCCACGGCCAGGTGCGGCCAGAACTCTGTGATCTTTCCAAGCCAGTCCATCTCGCTACTCCACCCTACTCTACTCCGGAATCCTATATGCGTGAGTCAGCGCTGGGCTTGGTATTGATGGCATACTTCGCCAAGTTTGGCCATTGGCCACTAACTTCCGCTCTCTGGGGCGATGGCGAGCCCTGGCAGCGCCTTGTGAAAATGCTGCCGCACATGAGCGACGAACTGGCGATCCGTGGGATGATCGGCCGTCTCAATGCCAACGATAGCTGGATCAAGCGCGGGCACGTGCTTCTGCACGTACCCTAGAAAATGGAGCTTCGTCACGGAAGGACCGACCAGCAGAACCCTATCGGCCCCCGCAAGGTTCTCCATCGAATTGATTGAGAAGCCGCTTCATCTTGATTGAACATGTCAGCCCGTCTGTGCAAGAAGGTGTGCCTACGCAAGTTATCGGTGGCCCGATTGCTGCAAGACATGCGTCTGCGAAGCGGCAGGAAGATCTCGACTGGTGAGCCAGCGGTTCTGCCCATATCGATCGAAGGGGAGCAACGATGAAACTACTGGTACTGTTCTACTCGACCTACGGGCATGTCTATCACCTTGCACAGGCGGTCGCCGAAGGCGCTGGCGAAGTTCCAGACGTCGACGTGACGGTGAAGCGCGTCCCCGAGACCCTCTCGCCCGACATCGTGCAGATGATGGGGGCGACGGACGCACAGAAGGCTTTCGCTAACATCCCCATCGCGACCGTAGACGACCTGGTGGAGCCCGGCGCCGTCATCTTCGGAACACCAACTCGCTTCGGAAACATGGCTGGGCAAATGCGGCAGTTCCTCGATGCAACCGGCGGCCTGTGGGCCCAGGGCAAGCTCATCGGCAAGGTCGGCAGCGTCTTTGCGAGTTCGGCGACCCAGCACGGCGGCCAGGAATCTACTATCCTGAGCTTCCACACCACGCTCCTCCACCACGGTATGGTCATTGTCGGATTGCCGTATGCATTCCAGGGCCAGACCCGCATCGATGAGATCACCGGCTGCTCGCCGTACGGAGCATCTACGATTGCCGGCGGCAAGGGTGAACGCATGCCAAGCAAGAACGAGCTTGAGGGGGCGCGATTCCAGGGCAGTCACGTGGCACTGATTGCGAAGAAGCTCTCGGCGTAGCCAACGGGCATCGAAACATGCGCAGTGCTGTCGAAGCAGGCTGTCCGGCGCTTGAGGTCGTTGGCCTTTCTGTTGGTTTCGACCGGATGAACGTCATCGAAAGACTGTCTTTCGAAGTCGCCCATGGAAGCGCCCTGGCGATTATTGGGCCAAACGGCGCGGGCAAGAGTGTTCTCGCCAAGGCCTTGATCGGAGCCCTACCCTACACGGGCACCATCCGGTGGGAGGCAAACACAAAGCTCGGCTACGTCCCGCAAAAGCTCGACATCGAACGCGACCTGCCTATCACAGGCAGCGATTTCCTGCACGCAAAGGCAGCCGTCGCCTGTGCGTCGCAAGTCGACATCACCAACGCCCTAGGACTCGTAGGACTGAAGATGGAGTCTGTCGGCAAACCCATTGGAGCGCTTTCGGGAGGCCAATTTCAGCGCTTGCTGGTGGCAGCGGCGCTCATCGGACACCCGACGGTGTTGCTGCTCGACGAACCCACTGCGGGCGTGGACGAGCCGGGGCAGGACACGCTCAATGCCACGCTCGAGCGTCTGCGCAAGGAGCGCGGCATGACCATCCTGTTCATCTCGCATGATCTGAGCGTCGTCTATCAGCACGCCACCAATGTTCTATGCCTGTCGCGCGGTCGCACTTGTTTTGGGGTTCCGGAGAGGGTTCTTACGCCCAAGCTGCTTGCCGAGCTGTATGGCGCACCAGTGGCCTACCACGTTCACGATGACCTTCGACCCTAACGCCATCGCGCTCTCCATAGGGGCCGGCGCGGCCGCTGGCTTGGTCGGCTGTTTCGCCGTCATGCGCCGGATGACTCTTGCCGCCGACGCGATTTCGCACATCGCGCTTCCCGGGATCGGTTTGGCGATCCTACTGCGAGTTCATCCAATCCTGGGTGGCGTAGCCGCGCTTCTCGTGGGAACGCTGCTTGTTTGGGGCATCGAAAACAGGACACGGCTTGCCACCGAGACAATCATTGGTGTGGTGTTTTCGACAGCTCTCGCCATCGGTAGCCTCATCACCTCCGGAGACGAACTCATCGCAGCACTCTTCGGCGGCGTGGGTCACTTGACCACGCTTGAGGCGACGCTAGGGCTCATCCTATCCCTTGGCGTTGTGGTATTCGTTGTTTGGCAGAGACATCGACTCGTCTTGGCGCTCGTTTCGCCGGAGATCGCGCACACAACCGGAATCAACGTCCGTCGCTTGAATCTCTTCTTCCTGCTCGTTTTTGCTCTGACAATTGCTCTCGGCCTGCGCTACCTCGGCGTCCTTCTCGTCGGCTCGCTCGTCATCATTCCCGCGGCCACCGCCAAACGCCTCGCCCGCAGCCTGCGAGGCATGCTCGCCATTTCCGTGGCGGTCTCGATTGCCTCCACGACACTCGGCACATGGCTGTCCCTCGCGCTGCACCGGGCACCGGGCTCCATGATCGTCCTCGTCGCGGCAGGCTTCTTCCTGCTGAGCTTGCTGCGACGCTCGAATAGGTAGCTGTCAACGCCCACGCGGAACGATATCCACGCGCACAATCACCGGGGATTTGCTGCGCGGGAATTCGGCTCGGTCTTTGGCGGTCAATATGAAGTGATGTCTCGTTCACTTTGAATGCATTTGCGTGTGCGGGCTCCGCCTTTTGGATTCACTTGCCTTCCTTCAGCGCGATCAAACGCAATGGCACGCATCGTGCTCACGGACTTGCCGTAGACGCTCCCGCAAAAGCAGGAGGCGTTTGCTGCAATCATTTACCGAACTAGGAGCAAGACATGAGCAAGACCGACAATCAGTTGAAGGAAGACATCGAGCAAGAACTCCGCTGGGATCCCAAGGTCAACGCCGCCCAGATCGGGGTCAGCGTGGATAAGGGCGTCGTCACGCTTCTTGGAGCTGTCGACACCTTCCCGGAGAAATGGGCTGCCGAGGACGCGACCAAGCGCGTATGCGGCGTTCGCACGGTTGCGCAAGATCTCACGGTCAAGCTCCTCTCCGACCACGTTCGCTCCGATTCGGACATCGCCGCCGCGACGCAGAGTGCTCTCAAGTGGGACGTCTACGTCCCCAATGCGGTTACCGCCAAGGTCCACCAGGGCACGATTATCCTCGAAGGTCAGGTCACCTGGAATTACCAGCGTGAGGCCGCGGCTCGTGCCGTTCGCTATCTTGCAGGTGTTGTCTCTGTCCTTAATGCCATCACCCTCAAGCCTCAGACCTCTGCTTCCCAGGTGAAAGACAAGGTCGTGGCCGCGCTACAACGACATGCGACAGCGGATGCGAAGTCGATACACGTCAATTCGTCAGGCAGCAAGGTGACGCTCACTGGCCACGCATCATCGTGGCAGGCCATCGAGGACGCCGCGGATGCCGCTTGGGCAGCTCCTGGCGTGACCGAGGTCGACGACCAACTGCAGATTCAGTAGAGAAACGACGGAGCCGAGGATTGCGCCCGACTCGGCGTGGTCCTCGGATTCACCCAACGGAAAGGAACCATCATGTCGCAGCATACATCTCATTCTTCTCATTCTTCCCCTCACGTCCAACACGCAACGAGCTCTTCGCAGGTCCCGGCAGGGGCGCCGCGCGGTAATGCGAGAGCTGCTTGCGATGCCGATATCGCCAAGCGTGCTTACGAGAAGTACGAGGCACGCGGCCGCGCGCATGGCTTCGATCGTGAGGATTGGGCAGCCGCAAGCCACGAACTGATCGCCGAGACCTTCGGGCACCTGAGTCTCAGCCCGAGCCGAGCCCTCTCGGCGCTCCCGGACAGCAAACAGTACCGCGGAGCATGAAAGGAAATACACATGTTGCGAAGCCTAAAGGATATCGAGGGATACGTAGTCAGCGCGAGCGACGGTGAGATCGGAAAAGTCGCCGACTTCCTCTTGGACGATGACCGTTGGGTCATACGCTATTTGGTCGTCCAGACCGGTGGTTCTTTCTTCCAGGATGGACGCCAGGTTCTCATATCGCCCATTTTCTTTCGCCAGGCCGAGTGGGCGACCCGCCAGTTTCACCTCGCGCTGACCTCCGAAAAGGTCAAGAACAGCCCGAGCATTGACGTGCACAAGCCTGTATCCCGTCAGCACGAACAGGACTACTACCGCTATTACGGCTTTCCCAACTATTGGGAGTACACCGGATTTTGGGGCATGAGTACCTATCCTGGTGGTTTGGCGCCCGGCCAGTGGAACGAGGGCGCGGCCGAGCGTTCCAAGAAGCCGTCCGGGGATGGTCACTTGCGAAGTGACAAGGAGATCCGTGGATACCACATCGAGGGAAGCGACGAGGCCATCGGCCACATCCGAGATTGCATCGTCGACGATGAGACATGGAGAGTGCGCTATTTGGTAGTCGACACCAGCAACTGGTGGTTGGGCAAGAGCGTGCTGATTGCACCACACTGGGCCCGCCGCATCAGTTGGAAGGAGAAGAAGGTCTTCGTGGATCTCTCGCGACAGAAGATCAAGGATAGCCCCGAGTGGAACCCCGAAACCGCCGTCAATCGCGCGTACGAAACACGTCTGTATGACTACTACGGTCGGCCAGCGGATTGGTCGCCGGGTGGATTCGCGGAAAGCGCACGACCGGAATTGCGCTAGGCCAGCACCAGTAGCCATGTTCGCTTGGCTGAGGCGTCGGCGACGAGTCGCGATTCGTCGTAGAGCGCCGGCTTGGTCGGCTTCTTCCATTCGCCGACGTGCGCTGGAAGCTTGCCGGCAAAGTCGGGCCTCGCGACGGCGGCAAGGGCCGACGTGTGCACCGGGATTAGCGCCAGCCCGACGGCAGCAGCCAGGCGAAGCATCACAGAGCGGACGACGGTTGTGGGCGCGTTGAGCATGGCGGCCGGTTCTCCGGACCGGGTCAGCGACCGGTCAATTGCTGCAGCTTCTCCGGGTAACGCGCTCCTTGCAAGGTGATCTTCGAAGCAGCGCTATCGATCTCGCGGAGGTCGTCGGATGTGAGCTCGACCGCGGCGCCGCCGATGTTCTCTTCCAGGCGCGCTATTTTCGTGGTCCCGGGGATGGGCACGATCCACGGCTTCTGGGCCAGGAGCCAGGCAAGCGCGATCTGGGCGGGCGTTGCCTTCTTCCGCTCTGCGGTCGTGCGCAGTAGATCGACCAGGGCCTGATTCGCCTTCCGAGCTTCCGGCGTGAAGCGGGGAACGATGTTGCGGAAATCGGAGCTATCGAATGTGGTGCTCTCGTCGATCCTCCCCGTCAGAAAACCCTTTCCGAGTGGGCTGAACGGAACGAACCCAATCCCGAGCTCTTCTAGCGTGGAGATCACATCTGATTCGGGGGCTCGCCAGAACAGCGAGTACTCGCTCTGCAGGGCTGTGACCGGCTGGACGGCATGCGCGCGACGGATGGTCTGCACGCCCGCTTCTGAGAGGCCGAAGTGTTTGACCTTGCCTTCACGGATCAGATCCTTCACCGCGCCAGCCACGTCTTCGATCGGCACGTCGAGGTCGACGCGGTGCTGGTAGAACAGATCGATGGCGTCGATCTTGAGGCGCCCAAGCGACGCCTCGGCGACTTGCTTGATGTGCACCGGCCGGCTGTCCAGACCGGCTTGCTTCCCGTCGTTGTCGATCTTGAACCCGAATTTGGTGGCGATCACTACCCGGTCGCGCACAGGCGCGAGCGCCTCCCCGACGAGCTCCTCGTTGGTGAACGGACCGTAGGCCTCGGCGGTGTCGAAGAACGTGACTCCGCGGTCGACCGCAGTCCGGATGAGCGAAATCATCGCCTTCTTGTCCGCAGGCGGACCGTAGCCAAAGCTCATGCCCATGCAGCCAAGCCCCATCGCCGAGACTTCCAGACCACTCTTACCCAGTTTTCGCTTTTGCATCGTTCCTTCTCCCTTTCGCTTCACATTACCGCTCGAAGTGGACAAGCGGTATCCCGCTCCTGGACAGTTCTTGCCTAGTCCTGCAAGCTTGGGACACGAGGCTGGCAGAATACGTCGGCACGATCGATGCGCTGGTTTGAGTCCATGGACAAAGATCCGGCAATAGATGTGATGGTCAAGAAGACCGAGATCGGCCGTGGAAGACGCGTGGTCATCATGGTGGCTGTCGTGCTCGTGGTCGCAGGTCTGATTGGGGTGGTGGCTGCCGGATTCCGCGGCAGACACATCCCGCAGAATGCCGCGGCGATGACGACACCGGCTCCTGCCACAGCCAAGGCCGGATGGCGTCCATGGTGGTTGCAGTGACCGCCATCGTCTTCGAGGACTTCACGGGCGCAGGGGCAAGACCGTTGTGTTTCTCTCAGCCTCGCGCCGCTGTCGCGCGCGCCGACGCCAGAGACGAATCGCCCGCACCATGAGGGTTGCCCCAGACCAGCCCATCACAACCGCGAGCGGTAGTGCGACGACCCTTGGCCAAAGAACCGCAATCGCGGTACTTGCCAGGAGAGCGCCAGCACAGACCACCATCAAACGGCTCTCGGCGAAACCGAGTGACCGCCGACGTCCGACGACAGACCCCACCACTGCGTGTGCAAACCGGATCACGCCGATCGCTCTTCCCGAGGCGCCACGGGCTATTGGCCTTCCGCGGTCTCCACGCAAAGGCGAATTGCCATCAGGGACCACTCGACTCTTCAGATCGATGACGATCTCTGTCGCGTTCTCCAGGTCTGCGAGAAACATTTTCTCCATTTCGTGGGCCATGCCAACATGTTCCATGGCAACGTCAATCTCGTAATTCGAAATGAAGCTGGCGGGATTCAGATTCGACGAGCCAACCCGTGCCCAGCGCCCATCCGCTACGGCGGTCTTGGCGTGCAGCATCGAACCGTTCCATTCGAAGATGCGCACGCCGGATTCAAGCAGCGGCCGATAGCCTGCCCTCGAGAACGCTGCAACCAGCATGATGTCGCTGGTACTGGGTACGAGCAGGCGAACGTCGACTGCATCCTGGGCAGCGGCGCAGAGGGCCTGCACGTAGGGAGCAAACCCTACGAAGTACGCATCGGTCAGCCACAAGGTCCGTCTGGCGGCGCTTGCGATGAGCTGATCCAATCGAAATAGTCTGGCCTTGCTGGGAACGTCCGCAATTACCCGAAGCGACACATCCCCAACCCGCGGCAAGACGGCAGGATCCGACAGTTCTTCCGCCGGGATGCTGCCACCGGAGGCGGCCCACACCTCGGCAAAAGCATGCTCGACGCAGCCAACTGCGGGCCCACGAATTTCGATGCCCGTATCACGCCATGGCGGAATCCCTTGCGCGGGATCACCCAACCAGCGGCGACTCACGCAGACCCCGGTGACAAACGCGACTTCGCCATCGACCGTAAGGGTCTTGCGATGATCGCGACTGAGCCAGCCCACAGGGCTGTCGATGCGAGGTGTATTGAATCGCCGGACCTCGACGCCGGCTGCGACCAAGACTCGCCAGTATCGGCGCGTGGCGCCTACGAGCGATCCCAGCCAGTCGTGCAACATTCTGACCTTGACCCCTGCACGGGCACGGTCGGTCAACGCCGCGGCAAGTTCGCCGCCTACCTCATCGTCCTCGATGATGTAGTTTTCGAAGAAGACCGTCTTGCGGGCGGCACGGATGGCGGCAAACCAAGCGGCGTAGTTGGCGGCCGCGTCCTTGAGAATGCGAACAGCGTTCCCCTCGACGAGCGGCGCCCCGGACGCACGCCTGTAAGCCTGCTCGACCAGTTCAGAAGCCTCCAAGGGCAGCGTCGCGTCTGGCGATGGCGCGAGAGGTTCGTTGGTCAAGAGCTCGAGCATTGGGCCACACCGGAATTACTCGTAACGAAGAGCTTCTACTGGATCCAAAGCTGCCGCGCTTCTGGCTGGAATGACGCCCGATACAACACCAACGGCGGCGGGCATGAAGAGTGACAATGTGGCTATGGAAAGTCTCGTGTCGCTCATTGCGCGGTCGTCCATGGACCACGGCCAATGCATTGATTGTGCCGAGGCGATTGGGCCAGCAACATCGAGCGGGGAAAGATGACTCGCTCAATTTGGTCGCAAGGTTGCCTCGTAATGATTGAGCGATCGGCTAGCGACGGATCTCTCAACAGGAATCGGTAGCATCGGGACCAGTCTGCTCGGTGGCCTGGAATCTGCTTGTAGGGGATAGGCGTAGATCAGGAAGATTGAAGGGAGCAAGACGCATATGGGCAAGCTGAAACAAGAACGATCCGATGGTGGCGACGCATTCATTCCAGAGTCCGCACAGATTTCCGGTACATCGGATGGTGTAGCCGAGCTTATGGCCGAACAGTACCTCCGAGGGGCAAGCGGCGACGAATGCGAGGAGGATACCCGTGATGAAGAAGTGTCCGAAGAGCTTGGCGGTCCCTTTGTCGAAAGTCGTCCAGAAGAAGAGTTCGGATCTACTCGGAAAGCTGAAGATACGAGCACCCAGAGCAAGGGGACGCGGCAACGGACCACGCAGCCGCTGCGCATTCCCTTGCCTCAGGCGGTGGGACCTTTGGCTGTCGCTGGTCCTGACGAAGACGTCGACGAGGGAGAGTCGGCATTGGACCGAATCGGGGCTGCCTCAGAGGCTCGGGCGGGAAGATTCGCTTCGGAGACAGGATCGATCATGGAACCCGACATCAAAATCGAATCACCAGCTTCAGAAGCGTTGAAGACATAGGCGGCGGCGTTCCGTTGGCACCGCGTGTGCATATCGGGAGCCCATGAACGAATTTCGAACTACGCCATCAAAGACGAAGGGTGTTCGCAAACACCGTCTCTTGATTGGCGAGGCCAATCCAGCCCTTCGGGGCTACCTGCTCGCCGTCCTCGGGGCTGACGGCCACGAGGTGGTCGCGATGGCGAGCGGTGTCGATCTTATGGATGCGCTGGCCGTCTCGCTTCACCCTGAGTTCGGATCTGGGCATTTCGATCTCGTGATCTCCGAGGCGCGCATGCTGGGTGCAGAGGAAGCAAGGGTGCTGCGCAGGTTCGGTGATCGGGCAAAGGTTCCGCCGTTCGTTCTCACCACAGTCTTTGGAGACAAGGAGCTGCAAGTGAAAGCGAAACAGTTTGGCGCGCTAGCGGTGCTGGACAAGCCACTCGACATCGACGAACTCCGTCAGATTGTGAACACCTCTCTGCACCATCTGACAGAGAATCGGGACAGCTTTGGCGTCGCAATGGGGGCCACTTTGAACACGATTGAAAGACAGGGGGCCGCAGGCGAATGAGGAAACAGAGGTCGCAACCCCATGGGGAAAAGCACCAAAGCGGGCGCGCGCGGTGGTTGCGCGCGGCGGTGCTCGGGTCGGACGATGCTATCGTTTCGACCGCGAGCCTCATGATTGGCGTCTTGGCCTCTTCAGCGTCGCGGGAGGCCGCTCTCATCGCCGGTGTCGCCGGTTTGGTCGCAGGCGCGATGTCGATGGCTGTCGGCGAATACGTTTCGGTCAGTTCGCAGCGCGACGCCGAGCGGGCGGACATCGCCCGGGAGAAGCGCGAGCTTGCCGGGCAGCCGCAAGCCGAGCTACGCGAGCTTGCGACGATCTACGTGAAGCGTGGTCTCGACGAGAATCTTGCGATGAAAGTCGCGGAACAACTGAGTGCCCACGATCGGCTCGGATCCCACATGCGCGATGAGCTTGGCATCGACCAGACGGCCCTCGCGCGCCCGATGCAAGCAGCATGGATATCAGCCGCGAGCTTTGCGTCCTTTGCCATGATTCCGATTGCGGCGCTCCTCGTGTCACCAGCACTTCTACGCGTCCCCCTGATCGCCGCGCTCTCGCTTGTGAGTCTGGCAGCTCTGGGTGCGCTTGGCGGTCATCTCGGCGGCGCACCCCTCGTCCGCGCTTCGTTACGAGTCACCCTCGGCGGAGCTCTGGCCATGGCTGTGACGGCCGCTATTGGCCTACTCCTTGGCACTTCTGTGGGTTAGGTCAGTCCTTCGCCGCGGCTGTGACACCAGGCTACGTCCTGGCCCGTCGCTGTCTGCGCAAGAGCTGACTATTTCTTCGCTGGCGAGGGCGCGCCTTTGCCGCCGCCTTTGCCGAATCTTTTCCAGACAATGCTGTCGAGGGAGTAGCGGCCGCAACCGAGCAGTAGAACCGTCAGGCTGGCGGCGAGGTACAGCCCCCAAAGCTCGCGTTCGTGCCAGGCGGCGCCGTGAAAGGTCGAGGACAAGGTCAAACCGGCCACCAAGGCAACCAGGAAGGCGCCGGCGCGGCCCACCAGGCCCGAGGCAAGCAGGATGCCGCCGAAGAACTCGCCCGCGACGGCGATCATCAGGGAATACTTGGGACCGATGCCAAAGGGGTCGGGAACGCTGCCCAGTCTGGCGCTGAAATGGTGCAACTTGTCCCAGCCGTGCAAGCAGGCCATGTTCATGCCCACCACGGCGCGCAGGACGAGCAGGACAATATTGGAAGGTAGTTCTCGGCTCATCGCCACGAGCAGACAGTGGCACAATCCAGCCAAGACCTCAAAAAAGCCACCCGCTCGGGCTTATGCTAGCATCGCGCTCCACCGGTGAAGCACACCCCAAGGACGAAGGAAGCCCATGAAACGCCTATTCATCACCTCGGTCATCAGTTTGGTGGTTGGCCTCATCCTCGGTCTCATGGCGGGCAGTCGCCTGCCACCCTCACGCGATCAGGTCGCCAACTACCTCAGCCACCTGAGCGTGGGCGAGCTCTCTGACTTCACCAAGCGCCTGACCGCGCAGTGGGGCTTTCAGGCCTTCCCGCAGCACTTTGTTCCAGGAATGCCTTCCGTGCCCACCGAGCCGGGCAAGTAGCCTTCCGGATCAGGATCGCGGGCCAGGCTGCGCGCCGTCCATCGCAGCCATGATTTCCTCGACGGTGGGCAGGGCCGAGCGCGCGCCGATGCTGCGGCACACGAGGCCGGCCGCCGCGTTGGCGAAGGGGACCCCTCGCTCCAGGGGCCAGCCGTGCAGGTGCGCGAAGGCGAAGGCGCCCGCGAAGGCGTCGCCAGCGCCCGAGGTATCGGCCACGAACACATCCAGGGCTTCCTGCTCGACCAACTTGTCGCCCTCCAGCCCGACCGAGCCGGATTCACCCATGGTGATGAGAGCGATGCGCGGACCGAGATTCAGGATCTCGCGCAGGCTGTCGCCCATGTTGTCCGACGGCGCGAGTTCGTGGGCAAAACGCTCGGAGCCGATCACGATGTCCGACAGCGAAAGCAACTCGCCCATGCCGCCCGAGAGCTGGCTGGCGTTGAGGAGAACCTTGATGCCCTTGTCGCGTGCCTTCTCGGCGATGGCGGCTTGCAGGGCCGGCTGGGTGCCGTCGATGACCAGCATGGCCGCGTCGCCAAGCAGGCCGGCGGGCAGATCGCGCGGCGACAGCGGGGTCACGTTGCCGCGCGAGCGCAGGATCTTGCGCCGCCGCGTGAGTTCGTCGATTTGCAGGACCGACACCGGTGACACCTTGTCCTTCTCGACCATGAGCATGGAGGTGTCGATGCGCAGGTTCTGCATGCTGCGCAGGATGAAGTGGCCGTGTTCGTCGTCGGCAATGCGGCCGAAGAAGCGCGTCTTCTCCCCCATGACGGCCAGCGTGGCCAGCATGTTCGAGGCAGAGCCGCCGGCTTGCATGCTAAAGACCGAGGCATCGACCAGGCGCTCGTCGATGCGCGGGGAAACGAAGAGAAGATCGACGGTGGCGAGCCCGACGCCTACCACCACGCGTGGCGGTGCGGTCCGCGCCTTCGCGGATTTCTTGCCCGGGATCTTGCTTCGGGCGCGAGGTGATGAGCGGACAGTTCGCTTCTTGACCACGGCCTCATGGTAGCACCGGCGCGGGCGTTTGTGATTTTTCCGCTTCTTCCTGCTTGGCCGACGCGGGCAGGACGGCACGGCCGAGTGCTTCCTGGGCCAAGATGAAGCGTTCGAGCGCGGCCACCGCCTTGGCGCAGTTGGCGTTGGCAAAGTACGAACGCCCCAGGTAGTAGAGCAGCTCTGGCCGGCGCTTGACGAACTCAGCGTTGTCGGCGAGGGGTTTCAGCTCGTCGATGGCATCGCCGTAGAATTCGGCCTTGTAGTCGAGGAACCCGGTGAGGAGCGAGAAGTCCTTGCCGAGCTTCGCGCCCCAGGTCTGCTCTGGCCAGTCCTCGACGATCTTGAAGGCGCTGGCGTACTTGTTTTTCTCGACCTGGGCGAAGACATCCGCGTATTCCTCGCGCACGCGGGTCGCCACATCGGGGGCCAGGTCGGTCGGGATGACCGGCGCTGCCAGGCCTTCCTCGGGTGCGAGCGCGATCTCGGGGTCGCGATCTTCGCGGGTGGCCACGAGATCGAGCAGCAAGCGCGTGTGGGCCACATCCGGGTTGACGATGTTCCTGTCGGCCGCGGCCTCGGCGCGACCTTGCCATAGCTTGGCTTCGCGGGCCTTGCCGTGGGCCAGCAGGCTGCGCGAAAGATGGGCCATGTCCGAGGCTCGGTTCTCGCCGTCGTAGCCCTCGACAAGCCCGGTCAGGTGCCCATAGGGCCACATGGGACCGTACACCTTGGCCAGGTAGGGATCGTAGGCCTGGTAGCGCAGAAGATCGCGCGGCGCCGCGAATTCGATCAGCGCGTTGTCGTCGGTGTTGAGCTGGGCGCCGGCGACGAACGAGCGCAGCTCCTCTGAGCCCAGCAGCAGAAACGCGGGCACGTCGTGCGGCGAATCGAAGCCGGCGCGCTTGGCCTCGGCCGCGGTGACCGGATTCTGGAAGGCGCGCGCAATCTTGCGGATGTCGAGTTCGATGGGCTTGCGGCTGGCTATCAGAATCGTGTCCGACGACAAATCTTCGGCCGCGAACACCATCACGTAGGGAAACTCGCCGGCCAAGGTGCGGTAGATGGCCTTGATGTTCCAGGGCGCCATTTCGTAGAGCTGTGCCCACTGGCAGAAGATGCCGTCGTCGGCCAGGCGCGACTTGACCGATTGGAAATACTCGCGCGTGAAGAGATTCGAGACCCCGGTGATCCAGGGATTCGACGGCTGGCTGATGATGACGTCGTAGAGATCGCGGCGCTGCGACAGGAAGTTGCGGCCGTCGCCCGCGATGGCCTTGACCCGCGGGTTTTCGGTCGGTCGGTGGTTCACGTCGTCGAAGAAGTGTGCGGCTTGGTAGATGGCGGGTTCGAGCTCGACGACTTCCAGGCTGTCGATGGGATATTGGGTGGTGGCGCCAGCCGTGACGCCCGAGCCGTAGCCGATGAGCGCGACCTTGGGCGCGTGGTCATTGTTGTAGAGCAGCAGCGGTAAGAGGCCGACGCTGATCTGGGTGGGCATGTCGGCGTCGTTGGAGGCGTCGACCTTGCCGTTGTTCTTCATCGAGAAGACCTTGCCCCACTGATCGACCGAGACGGTCGTGGCGATGCCGTCTTTGTAATAGACCAGCTTGGGCGACTGCCATTTCTTCTTCTGGTGGCGGCGCTCGACCATGTCGATGTAGTCGCGGGCCATGGAAATGCGGAAGAAGCCGATGGAGAAATTGGTCAGGTTCCAGCGCGGAAGGACCAGGGCCCCGAGCGCCATGGCCACCGCCGTGGCCATGCCGATCATGCGGCGCGCGCGCGGCAGGTTCGATGCGACAGAGAAGAGCAAGACGGCCAGGGCCAGGTCGACGACGGCGGCCAGATAGATCCCGCGTTGCAGGCCCAGGCTGGGCAAAATCACGAAGCCAGAGAAGAAAGACCCGATGATGGCGCCCACGGTGTTGAGGGCATAGGCGAAGCCCACGTCGCGGCCCACGGTGGCGAGGTCGGAGGTCACCACGCGCACGGTGATGGGAAAGATGGCGCCCATGAGGAAGGTCGAGGGCAGCACGGTTAGGCAGGCGAGGGCGAATTGGCAGGTCAGGACCGCGTCGGCGCTGACCATGGTCGACGACAGCAGGTAGGTGAAGATGAAGGGCAGGCGATCGGTGATGAGGTACGACAGCCCAATGCAGGCCACGATGCCGAGGTGGGTGAGGGCGAGCCCGCGCACGGGATCGCGAAAGCGCGTGACCAAGCGGCCGAAGGTGGCCGATCCGGCGCCGAGTCCGACGAGAAACGCAAGCAGGATGATGGTGAACGAAAAAATGGACGAGCCAATGATCACGGCCAGAGCCCGCGTCCACAGCACTTGTAAGGTCATGGCCGTTGCGCCCGAAACCGCGAAGGCGAAAAGCACCGCCCGCCGGGCCGCGGGCGAAATGCGCAGGGGCGCGGGCGCGCTGATCGAGGCCTTTTCCGCCGCTGCCGTCAGTTCGTCGAGCGATTCGGTGGCGCGGGTCGCTTGCGTCGTGCGCATCAGGCGCCGTGCGACCAGGATAGCGACCGCCAGCGACATGTCGAAGCTGGCCGCCACCAGGTTCGTGCTGCGAATGCCGACCATGGGCAGAAAAATGAATCCGGCCAGAAACGAGCCCGCCACGGCGCCGAACAGGTTGACCGCATACAGTGTCCCCAGGCGCAGGCTCACTCGGCCAAGCTCGAACGGCCGCGACACGAAATAGCGGGCTAAAATGGGCAGCGTGGCGCCCATGAGCGTGGTGGGCACGATGAGCAGGCCGGCCGAGGCGAAGAATCGCAGAACGGAAAGTAGAGTGTAGCGGTCGCCGAAGGTCGTCCACAGCCACTGGTTGAGCCCAGGGTAGTAGCCGATGATCCACGGCACAGACAAGGCGTAAAGGCCAATCGCCGCCTCGGCCAAGGCATAGGCGCGCACGGGATCCTTGAGCCGGTCGCTGAACTTGCCGGCCAGGTACGAGCCCAGCCCAAGGCCGCCCATGTAGGCGGTGAGCACCGTGGACACGGCTAGGGCGGTCGAGCCGAAGACCAGGGTGAGCATGCGCGTCCACAGCAGCTCGAGGATGAGACCCGAGGCGCCGGAAAGGAAGAAGCACGAAAGCACGACGGAGGGCATGACAGAAAATCGCTTCTAACATGAGGACAGTTGTTCCCGGCGACGGGGAAATGTTCCTGCTATAGTGGCCGGCAGATGCGCTACGGCATCCTTTCCGACACGCACGCGAATATCGAGGCTCTCGAAGCCGTGCTGAAGGCTTTCGAGTCCGAGAGCGTGGACAAGTTCATGTGCCTCGGCGACACCGTTGGCTACGGCGCCAGTCCCAACGAGGCGTGCAACCTCATGCGCGCGACGGTATCTCAAACGGTGCTGGGCAACCACGACGCCGCCGTGTCGGGCCGCATGGACTATTCGTACTACTACCACGCCGCTCGCCACGTGCTCGACAAGCACGCGCAGATGCTCGAACCCGAGAACATGGCCTGGCTGAAGTCGCTGCCCTACGAATTTCGCGAAAACGGCGTGCTCTTCTGTCACGGTTCGCCGGTCAGCGTCGAGGAATTCGACTACATCTTCGCGCGCGATCAGGCGGCACAGTGTCTGGGAATCTGGGAGCGCCTGCCGCAACTCACGCTCATCGGGCATTCGCACTTGTGCAAGGCCTTCGCCATTAATCCCAAACACGAGGGCGCGCAAGAGGTGGTCACGCTGAAGTTCCAGCTGCGCGACGGTTGGAAGTACATCGTCAGCGTGGGTTCGGTGGGACAGCCGCGCGATTTCGACCCGCGCGCCAGCTACACCCTCTACGACAGCGACACCAAGACCTTCGAATTCAAGCGCGTCGAGTACGACGTCAAGACCTCGGCCAGCAAGATCCTGGCGTCGGATCTCGAACCCAACTTCGGGACCCGGTTGTTCCTCGGGATTTGATTACGGCCGAGAGCGCAGAGAAGACAGAGGGCATAGAGGACGGAAGACAGGGGGGCGGGTACTACTGGGCGGAGGCCGTTACGTCGACGCCGGTGGCGCGGGTGAGGGCGGCGGTGGCGACGTTGTAGTCGTACATGCTTTGCAGATAGCGGACGCGGGCCTGGAAAAAGGCGAGTAGGGCGTCGGAGAAGTCCTTGGCCTCGGCCACGCCGACCGCGATGTTTTGGGCCACGGCCGCAATCCATTGCCGGCCGGCCTTCTCGCCTTTTTGCATGACCGTGGTTCGCTTGCCGGCCTCCGTCAGTTCGGTGTGCGCCTTTTCGACTTCGAAGGCGATGCCGTTCAGGGCTTCGCGACGCCTTTGTTCGGCTTCCTTGGCCTCGGCGTGCAGCTTGGCCGCGTGCGCATTCTTCACGCCCAGGTCGAGGGGCATGTGGAATCCGGCCGCGATGCCCGCACCCAGCGCATGGAAAGGATCGTTAAAATAGGCATTCTGAGGCGTGTCCACACTGCTCGCGTACGCGTAGGCGGCGGTTCCGATGAGCACGATGTCGGGGTACTGCCGCCGCGTCTCCAGTTCGGCCAGGGCGCGCTTGGCCGCCACCATGTGGTCCAGGGCCTTGACCTCGGGCCGGGAGGCACGGGCCTCGTCTTCGTATTGTTGAAGCGGATGATCGGGAACCTGAAGGGCATCCAGCGGCTCCGGATCGATGTCGAGGTCGACGGGGGCGTCTGGTCCAATGAGAGCGCGCAGCCCGCTGCGGGCCAGATCGGCCCCGCGCTGCGCCTCCAAGATCCTGCCATCGATGTCGGCGCGCATGGTGCGCAGTCGCAAGCGATCCGTGACGGATGCGTCGCCGGTCCCTTCCGCCAATTCCTCCTCGATCTTCTTCTGCGCGGTATCCAGGTAGCCGCTGGCTTCCTTGAGAGTGGCTAGAATTTCCGTGGCCAGCTTGGCCCCCCAGTACGCTTTGCGCACGTTGAGCTCGAGATCCGCCACCAGGCCGAATTGGCGACTTTGGGAGGCCTTCACGCCCGACTCGGCGGCGGCCACGCCTGCAGTGAGCTTGCCGAAGGTGTAGAGGGGTTGCACCAGCTTGAGTTCGGTACGGGTGAAAATACCGGCGGGCGTAATGGCCCTGAGGAATCCATCCGAGTTTGTCCCGATGGATTGCGTTTGCACGCAGTTCTGTTCAGGGGTGAGAAGCGTCTTCCCATCGGAAGCTAACGCCCCCTGCTCGCCAGTACAGGATATGCGCGGCGCCTGGGCCAAGAGCGAGTTGAGTTCGCCGGTGGGATAGTAGTTTCGCCTCGCCTCCAGCAGCTGGGCTTCGATCCCCGCCGTGGCCTGTTCGCCAGCCGCCAGGCCAGGATTGCCCTTTCTAGCCAGATCGAGGATCTCGTCGAGCTTATACGGCTTGGCCATGGCTGCGGTGGGCAGGCTGAGAACAACAATGAGAATTGGAGACAGCTTTGCTTTCATCATGTGCGTGGCCGGGGCTTTCTGGTTTGACCCGCGAGGAAGCGCATGATACCGCATCCATCAATGAAGAGGCAGAGCGCGAAGAGGCGTACCGTGGCCGCGACGCGGGTGGAAACCGCCCAGGCCGTCATGCCCGGCCACACCAACGGCATGGGCACCCTGTTCGGGGGCGTCGTCATGCAGTGGATCGACGTGGCCGCGGCCATCGCGGCGGCCCGGCACGCTAGCGGTCCCGTGGTGACCGCTTCCATGGATCGACTGCACTTTCTGCGTCCCGCGCGCGTCGAGGAATTCGTCATCGTGCGCGCCGAGGTCAGCTACGCGGCCCATAGCTCGATGGAGGTCGAGGTGGAAGTTCTGACCGAAAACCCGTGGACCAGCGAGCGCGCCATCACCACGCATGCCTTCCTCACCTTCGTCGCCATCGACGAGCAGGGCCGGCCGCGGTCGGTTCCTGCGCTAATCACGGAAACCGCGTCCGAGCGCCGGCGATTCCGCGAGGCCGCCAAGCGGCGGGCCGAACGCCTGCGCGAACGGGCGCAACTTGCGCGCCGTCCAGCGCATCCTAGAAGAAACCATGGTTGACATGACAAGCTTGCAGGCCCTGCGCGAATCCGCGGTGTTGGTCGACGGCGCTGGCCACGACGTTCTGCGCGCCACGGGCAATGACCGGGTGACATTCCTGCACCGGATCACCTCCGGCACCATCGCCGGAAAATCGCCGGGGCAGGGCAGCCGCACCTTGTTGCTCGATGTGCGCGGTCGCGTGCTGGCCAGTTTGCTTGCGTTCGTGCGCGCGCGGAGCGTCCGCATCCTGGTCGCTGGCGGCCAGGGGGCTGACGTCGCGGCAGGTCTGGCTAAGTACGCCATCATGGACGATTTCCAGATCGCGCTTGAGACGGAAGTCGCGACGCTGGCGATTCTGGGCCCGCGGGCCGCGCTTGCGCTGGGCGAAGCGGGTGTACCGGTGCCGCCGACGCTGCTCGAATCGCCTCTCTATGACCACGTCGAGGTCACCAGCGAAGCCTTGGGTCTGCTCTGGATCGCGCACGGGCGAGCTTGCGGTGCGGACGGTCTGTGCGTGGTCGCCAACCGCTCGGCGCGCGATGCCTTGGTCGCGGCGCTGCTTGCCGCGGGGACGCCCCGGCTTTCGCCCCAGGTCGCCGAGGCTTTGCGCATTTCCGCTCTAGAACCCAAACCTGGCAGCGAAATCCTTCCCGAGCGATTTCCCGTCGAGGTTGGCCTGGGCGCCGCCATCGATCACGGCAAAGGCTGCTATGTCGGTCAGGAAACCATCGTGCGCATGCGCGATCGCGGAATCATTCGCAAGCGGCTGGTGTTACTGCGGCTGACTGGCGACGACATGCCTGCACCCGGCGACAAGATCGCTGCCGCGGAACAGCCCGCCGCCGGACAAATCACCAGCGTGGGCTGCCTTCCTGATGAACGCCCCGTTGCGCTGGCCATCGTCGCGAGCGCTGTTCCCGTCGGCGCCACGGTCCACATCCAGCACGCAGGCAACACGCTGGCCGCAGACGTGGCCGCCGAATCCGCGCCGTGGGGGAAGGGATGATCTCTCGCCGGCTCCAACTTCTATCTCGACGGGTCTGGCTCTTTTGCCTGCTGGCCTGCGCGTCGTCTTGTTCCGATGATAGAGGCACGCTCCCGGTCTACCATCCCGCGGTCAAGTTGATGGTCTTCTCCGATCCGCACTACTTCGATCCTTCGCTTGGCACGTCCGGCGCGGCCTTCGAGGCATATCTGGCGAGCGACCGCAAGCTGATCGCCGAGAGCGACGCCGTCATGCGTGCGCTGGTGGCGGAGGTCGAAGCCCAGAACCCGCAGGTCGTGCTCGTCGCGGGCGATCTTACCAAGGACGGCGAGCAGCTCTCGCATCACACCGTGGCCGCCTACCTGGCCCAAATGAAAGTGGGTGGTCGCAAGGTGTTCGTGGTGCCGGGCAATCACGACATTCAAAATGGCGGCGCCTCTAGCTATGCCGGGGATACGGTGACACCCGTGCCGGCCATCTCGGCGGGTGACTTCGCCGATATCTACTACAAGGATTTCGGATTCAGCGACGCCATCGCCCATGACGGTAACTCGCTAAGCTACGTCGCCGAACTGGTGCCAGGGCTGTGGCTTCTCGCCTTGGATTCTTGCATCTATGGCGATGCCCGCGGACCCATGCAGTCGTCCGGCCGATTTCTCGACGGGACCAAGGCGTGGATCCAGGCCCAGCTCGACGAGGCGAAAAATCGTGGCATTCGCGTGATGGCCATGATGCACCACGGGCTGGTCGAGCACTTTGCCAATCAGGCCTTCATCTTTCCCGAGTTCGTGATCAATGACCGGGATGCTGTGGCCGGGCTGCTGTCGAACGGTGGCGTGGGCGTGGTTTTCACGGGCCACTTTCATGCCAACGACATCACGCGTGGAACCCCGAGCACCGCGACCCAGTCGATCTACGATGTCGAAACCGGTTCGGCCGTGACCTACCCGTGCCCGTACCGCATCGTCGACGTCAGCGAGGACACCCTGGCCATCACCACCCAGCACATCACCAGCATCGACTACGATCTTGGCGGCGCACCCGACTTCCAGACCTACGCGCACGACAGCCTTCGCCTCGGGCTCGAAACGCTCATTACCACGCTGATCGAGGCGCCACCGTACTCTGTCGCCCCGACCGACGCCAGCCAGCTTGCGCCTTGGCTCGGTGACGGACTAGTGGCCCACTACGCCGGCGACGAAGTCATGCCGGTTGATGCCCAGGCCGAGTCCCAGACCTTGATGTCGTCGAGCAACGGGGTCATGCAGCTCTCGGGCGCGATGTTGCAGAGCATCTGGACCGATCTGCCCCCGCCCGACAATACCGTGACCCTGGATCTCGCCGCTCGATAGCCGGTCAAACGCGAACTTGTGGGGGCTTCTCCATGAACGTGATCGAGACGGTTTGCGATAGCTTCTCAGTTCGAGTGATGGTGTAGCCGTGGCGCTGATACAGCCGGATGTTAGCTTCGCTCTTGCTGCCCGTGAAGAGCTCGAATCTGGCGACATTGCTGAACCTCGCCTCGATGGCGCGCAACAGCTGTGATCCAATGCCTTGACCCTGCAGCTCCGGGTGAACAACCAGGCGGCCGATGACACAGACGTCGCCGTTTTGCCGGGCGCGCACCGAACCGACCAGGCGCTCGCCTAGAGTCGCCTTGAGCACGATCGAGTTGGTGAACTCGCTGCGGAGCGAATCCATGGTCTGGGTGAGCGGAGGAAGCGACCAATCATTATACAGCCTTGCCTCCGATTGGTAGGCGAGTCTTTGCAACACGAGGATCTCTTCCGCGTCTTCAGTCGATGCTGCACGGATGGCAACCATGGGGTCTTGCAGTCAAGCGATTGTGCACCTAGAGCAACTGCCCGCGCACCCAGGTCAGCAGCGTGGCGCTGCCGGCGGTGGGGGCCACGGTGCTCGGGAGGTAGCGCAGCAACCAGTGCATGGTCCAGACCATCGTGCCACCGGCCGGGATCGACTGGTAGGCGCTCTGCTGCTCGAACTCCTCGTAGCTGTTTTGGGCGGCGTAGATCTCGACCTCCTTCTCGGCGGGCGCTGTTGCCGCCGCAGGGATGTCGGTCCACTCCTTGATCAGGATCGGACTCTTCGCGCAAGTGGGGTAGGCCCAGGAGCCCTCCAGGCCGGTCCCGCAGGCGATGTGCGCGGCCCATCCCTCGAGCCCATCGGCGCCGCCCTTCAGGCTTGAGGTGGCAAAGCCGGCCGTACTGTACTTGAACCACAGTGCGCCCTGCGCACTGGTGAAGGGCACGGCGCTGAAATTTGCGTCGCCGAGCTTTACTGCCGGCTCGCCGTTGGGGAAGAAGGTGAGCCCGCCCGTATGAACCCGCGTGATCTCCCAAGGCGCCATCGCCACCGCGGCCGAGTTGTTGTTGTGGATGGTGTACTCGAGGGTGATCGCTTGATGTTCGACGTTGCCCCAGTAGCGCTTGGAAATGGAGAGCTTGTCGGTCCCGACCGGTCCGGTCATCGTCAGCACGTTGCCGCTCACGCTGGGTGTGTAGGCCACGCTGTCCATCTCGGTCGGCGGCGGCCAGGTTTGCGTGGGGGTTGGGTACCACTCGTTTTGCGGGCTGGTCCAGAAAACGGATCCCGTGGCCGCGATATTCTTGTCGACGACGTCAACGCCGTCGATGCTGAAGGTCGCGACCTTGCCCGCCACTGCCGGATCCACCTCGAAGATCACCGAGCCAAGGGTTATTCGCCACATGTTCCCGCTTTGGGTCACGGGCGCCGTAGCGGCGAAGGAATCGGCACACTTGCCCGAGGCGCAGCTTCCGTTGCGGCAGTCGTCGTCGCTCTTGCACATCAGGCCGGATGCGCACTTTGTGCAGGTCCCGCCACCGCAATCCACGTCCGTCTCGGCGCCATTCTGCGCATTGTCCGCGCAGCCTCCACCGGCCTCGCCTTCACCACCGTCGACCCCGGCCGTCGTGTCGTTCCCGCTGTCCTCTGCCATGTCGCTTCCAGGGGTATCCCGCGCATCGCCCTGGTTGTCGCCAGTCGTCTCGGTCCCACCATCAGGGGGCGAGGTTTCCCCGCCTCCGCCCGCCGACATTCCTCCGGTTCCTTCGGTCGTGTCCCCGCCGGCTCCAGTGGAGCCGCCGGTCGTATCGGACGTGCCGCCGGTCCCGCCGGTGTCGGTCGAGCCGCCGGTCGCGTCTCCGCCGGTTCCGCTGGAGCCGCCGGTCGCATCCGATGTGCCCCCGCCGGTCGCGTTCGTGCCGCCGCTGCCCGTCGAACTCGTGCCACCGCTGCCGCCGGTCGTTGAACTCGTGCCGCCGCCGGCTCCTCCGGTGCGGGCGCTGCTGCCACCGCTGCCTCCGCTCGTGGAAGAACCAGGCGACGACGTGCAACCGAGCGGCAAAGCCACGAGGAATAGGAACGCCACAGACAGGCGAACGCTGATCTTGCGCATTTCAACCTCCAGCACTCGTCGAGAGGTACAGTATACGCTGAACGCCGTGTAGAGGGACGAAGCAGACCAAGTCCTGCCACTGGACATTCGGATGCCTTGGTGACGCACGGAGGGAATGAGGGGTCTATCCTCAAGACAACCGGCGAAGTGCCCGAAAAATCGATAGAGGGTTCCCGGTACTCGGGCACATTTGTACCAAGATGGACTTGTCTCGCCTATTTACACCTGTCTTGCCAGTCGTCGCGGCGACGCTTCTGTTCGTAGCCTGCGTGAACCTCACACCGCCGTGGGAACGGATCAACGGTGCCGGTGACGCGAGCGCTGGTGCGGTTTCGGAGGCCGCAGCAGGGGGTAGCGCTGGAGCGTTCGCAGCTGGACCGGACGCTGCGAGAGGTGGTGCGGGAGGCAGCGTCGCGACGGCTGGTACGACGGTCGGCGGGATAGCGACGGGTGGGATGGCGGGAAGCGTCGCCTCGGACGCAGGGGCCATGGCCGGATCGCCTGGAGATGGTGGCGTCGATGTTTCGTTTTCTGCCGATGGCAATCCGCCTGCGGACCAGGCAATGGGCGGTATAGCAACGGGCGGCGCGGCCACAGGCGGAATGGGCGGGACCACAGTGGTGGGCACAGGGGGAACCGTCGCGACGGACGTCGGAACCTTGGCTGACACGGCTTTGCCTCGGGATGGCGGGAGGGACGTTCCGGCCGATATCAGTCTGCCGACGGATCTGGCGGCCGGGGGGGCTGGCGGTGCCGGGACAGGCGGCACGGGAGGCAATGGTGGAACGGGCGGCGTTGCGGCGGACGCCGCGATTGTGCCCATGATCATTAGTATCGACTTCGTGGGCGGGATGCCGCCCGGCGATTCTGGAGCCGGGACGTCCGCGATGGCCGCGACCGAATCCGCAGGGTACAAGCCGGCCACGAACTGGAATAGCGCCGCAGGCAATGTTGGTACGCGGGCATCGCTGAAGTCGGCAGATGGCACCACCACTTCCGCGTCTGTTACCTGGAACTCGCCCATCGCAACCAATGAGACCTGGGCCACCTGGACTCTCTCCTTGGCCGATTCCCCGGGTGACGTGCGCATGATGAATGGCTACCTCGATCCCAGGGCGATTGCGTCGCCAGCGACGATTAGCGTGACCGGTTTGGCCGGCGCGATGAGCGGTGGATATGACGTCTATGTCTATTGCTTCGGAGAGATGACCTGGGCAGACACGCGCACGTACAAATATAAGATCGGCTCGACGACACACACCGTGACACAGACAGAACCGCCACTGGTCACCAACTTTTCAGGATACACGCTGGCCCCCGAAGCCGGCGCGGGCAACACCGTCGTGTTTAGGAACGTGACCGGAACCAGTTTCACATTGACGGCAACGCCGGGATCGTCGCTGCATCAGACCGTGCGTGCGCCGGTCAACGGCATTCAGATCGTGTATCCCCCCGGATCCTAGAGCCGAACCGGGAGGTCCAGGCGCGAGCCCCCAGGAAGAGAGCGTTCGGCTCTTGCCCTACGGTGCGGCACCTCGTTGGCTGGATCTTCGACGGTAGTACTCTTCCAGATGGCGGCTGACGTCGGAATCGTCAGGTTTCAGCTTCAAGGATCTCTCGGCGTAGGAAATGGCCAAGTCCAAACGGTCTTGTTTGGCGTAGACCAGCGACAGGTTGCCCATGGCGGTGTCGTAGTCTGGCCGGAGCTTGATGGCCTCTAGGTAGGTGCGTTCGGCCTCGGGATAGCGGGCCAGCTTGTAGTAGCACAGACCGATATTGTTCAAGAGCAAGGGGTCGGGCGAGTCCTGACTCTTCTGTAGAGACAATGCTACCTGCAGGGCTTCCTGGTATTTCTTTTGGCCGAGCAGATCGACCAACAATGCCCGGGCGTCCGAGGATTGGCCTTCGGTTGTGGCGGGTGTTCCGGCCAGGGTTGCCTTCAGTCGTTGCAGTTCACGCAAGAGCGGCTCGTTCTCGTGTCGGCGCCCGGCTTTTTGGATGGCTTCGTCGAGCAGCGCGTTCGCTTTCGCTTGCTCACCGGTTTGCATGTAGGATTTGGCTAGCAACCCAATGACCTCGATACTATTGGGTGTCAAGGTCAAGGCTTTCTCCAAGATGCGTTCGGCTTGCGCCAAGCGGCCCAACCGAAACAGCGCGAAGCCCGCGTTCTGATAGGCGCTCGATAGGATGGGAAGGCGATCGATGCTTTGCTGGTAGCAGGACAAAGCCTTTTCCAAGGCCGCGACAAATCCGGGCTGATCGCCCGCCTTCTTGCGCGCATCTGCCATTTTGTCGTAGGCGAGGCCCATCTGGAAATAGTAATCGGCGGTTCGATAGCCATCCAGCTCGGTGTTCGAGATCGCCGCAATGGCGCTTTCCTGAAGGGCCACGGCCTTTTCGTAATGGCCTGCTTCGCGTTCGACAATACCCAGTGCATTGCTGAGTTCCGCCAAATTGTACTTTTCAAAATTCACGAGAGAAGGGTTGGTGACTTTGGCACGTCGCTTTTCGGCAAGCTGCATGGATTGTTCGAGATAGGGCACCGCCTTCTCGGGTGTCGACACGGTGATGGCGTAATAGCGTCCGAGCGTGCGCACGGCGAAAATATTGCCGGGATCCGTGCGAAGGGTGTCGGTAAACAGCGTCTCCGTGTCGTGCCAGGCCCGGATCCGTTGCCAGGAGAAGGTAACAAAGAAGACCAAGAACACGACAGCCAGTGCTGTCAGCGCCTTGCGTGCCTTGGTTGGTAGTCCGTCGGGCAACAGGACTCCTTCGCCGCGCGCCGAAAGCAGCGCGATCGCCGCAAGGATGAGCCCGAAAGACGCGAGGAAGACATAGCGGTCGGCCATGCCGGCCGCCTTTCTCCAGACGATCAGTGTGGGCAGCAGACCCACGAAGAACCAAAGAAGTCCGAAGGCTGCCAAGCGGCTGCGTTTTCTCAATCCCAAGATCCCTGCGCCAATCAGAAGAAGACAAGCAGCTCCAGCCAAGAATCGCGGATCGCCGAGCCTCTCGATATATTCTTCGTAGGGAGTGTGCAGACCCAAAGGAACGACCATCAGGCGCAGGTAGGAAAAGAGATTGCCCAGCCACGTGCGCGCTGCCACCGCCGAATCGAAAGTGGTGCCGGAATAGCGCTGTGGAAACGCGACAAAGTTCAGGTACACAATGCCCACCGCCTCCGCGGAAATCGTTGCAAAGTTGATTGCGCGGCGCCGCCTTTCCCCGACTTCTTTGGCAGGAAACAGCCACAGATGCGCCCACACCACCGCCGGCATGACCACGGCTGGTGGGTTGGTCAGCGCGGCCGCGGCAAAGACCAACGTGCTCGCCCAGGTTCGTCCCGACAGGTACAGCGCGAAGGAAAGCAAGGCGAAGGCTCCCGCCATGGCGTAACCGCCGGCCATGATCCAAGCCACCGCTTCCACGTGGATGGGATGAAAGGCGAAGACAAGGGCGCCAAACAGAGCAGCCAGACTTGAAGGTAACAGTCTGCGAAGGATCCCATACGCGGAGCCGACCGCCAGCAAGTAGAAGAGCAGGCTGGTCACGTGGTAGCCCATCGGGGAAGTCCCGTAAAGCCGGTAGTCAATCGAACGTATCAGCGTGTAGATGGGCCGGTAGTAGTCGTGGAGCATCTCTTGCGTGGAGATGCCACTAAACATCTGCACCAGGCCGGCGAGGTTCAGCGGTCGGTCGTAGTGGCCGTATTGGACGATGTAGCCATAGTCGTCAGCCAGGTTGAGTTGGCCCGACAGTACACCTGCAACGGCATAGAAGAGCGCAGAAGCGGCCAACAGGGCTGCCAAGGACAAGTGCCTTCTGTAGAACGGCACCCGGACAGGCAATATCCGGACGGGCGGCGGCGCTTTCTTGATTTTCCGCTTGGCCATCGCGTTTGTCCGGAAGGGGTAGCCGCAAGATCTACACCAAACCCGTGCAGGGTGGAATGGTGCCTTTGCCTGGGGGAAGAACTGCTCCTCCCCGCGGATTCTTTTGTGTTACGGTTTTGCCCGGCCCGCGCGGCCGACCAGAACCCCAAGGAGAACCCATGCCCGAAGCCGATACCGCGTCGAAAGCGGAAAAAGAATTCCATGTCAACGTGCCACAAGAGAGCCGCGCCTTTTTTCTCAAGGGCTCGAATGCCCACGATTGGGGCATGAACAACCGGCTGGCCCGCATCTTCAATCCGCAGTCGGGCAAGGCCGTGATGCTGGCCTTCGACCACGGCTATTTCCAGGGGCCGACCACGGGGCTCGAACGCGTGGACATTTCGATCTTGCCGCTGGCGCCGTTCGCCGATGCACTGATGCTCACACGCGGGATCTTGCGCAGCGTGATTCCGCCCGAGTCGCGCAACGCGATCGTCATGCGCGCCAGCGGCGGCCCCAGCATCCTCAAGGAACTGTCGAATGAACAGATCGCGGTCAGCATGGAGGATGCGGTCCGCATGAACGTGTCGGCGGTGGCCGTTCAGGTGTTCATCGGCGGCGAGTTCGAAACCCAGTCGGTGGCCAACATGACCCGGTTGGTGGACGAGGGCAACCGCGTCGGCATTCCAGTGCTGGCGGTGACGGCCGTGGGCAAAGAGCTGGTCCGCGACGCGAAGTACATGCGCCTGGCCTGCCGCATTTGCGCCGAGCTGGGCGCGGCCTTCGTCAAGACCTATTACGTGCCCGAGGATTTTGAGACCGTGTCGGCCTCCTGCCCGGTGCCACTGGTCATCGCGGGTGGCAAGAAGCTGCCCGAGTTGGAAGCCCTGCAGATAGCCCACGCAGCGATCTCGCAGGGCGCGGCCGGCGTGGACATGGGACGCAATATCTTCCAGGCCGAAGCGCCGGTCGCCATGATCCGGGCCGTGCGCAAGGTCGTGCACGAGGGCGCTACGCCGGCGCAGGCATTCGACTTCTACAAGACCGCCAAAAGCGAAGTCCGGAAGCGCTAGTTGATGCAGAACCGATGGTCCGAATCCGAAGCGGCGCAAGTTGGCGGCACGGAGCCGAGTGAGCAGCAGCTCGCCCTGCTTGCCTATGTCACGCACCTCATCGGGGCCGAGCCCGACCTCGCCATGCACGGTGGCGGGAACACCTCGTGCAAGTCCACGCTCACGAACGCTCTCGGCGAGGTGCAATCGGCGCTCTTCATCAAGGCCTCGGGCATGGCGCTCGCCGATGTCGAGGCCGGCGATTTCGTGGCCCTCGATCTTGGCTACCTCCGACGACTGGTGGATTTGGCGGCCATGTCCGACGAGGCCATGGCCGGTGAGTTCGCCTGTCATACCCTGCGCCCGTCGTCGCGCCGCGCTTCGGTCGAAACGCTAGCCCACGCAGTCCTGCCCCACGCCTTCGTGCTCCACACTCACCCGAGCGCCATCCTGGCGCTCACCAACCGCGAAGGCGCCGCCGGTGTGGTCGCCGCGGCGATTGGAAAAGAGACCGCGATGGTCCCCTATGCTCCCGCTGGGCTAGATCTCGCACGCGCGATCCGCGACACCATGGCTCGTTTCCCGGCGGCGACGGCATTGGTGCTCATGCACCACGGGCTTGTGACTTGGGGAAAAACCGCGTGCGAGGCCTACGACGCGACCGTTGCCCTGGTCAACCGCGCCGAGGCGTATCTGGCTGCGAGCCGTGTACGTAGGCTGCCATCGCCAATTTCGTCCACAGCTGCCGAGCGCGAGCGGCGCTACCTCGCGCTGGCGCCGGTCATTCGTTCGGTCTTGGGTCCGCGTGATGTGGACGCTCTCGCGGATCGCGTCGTGCTCGACGCCGAGCTTGACGCCGACCTCGTGCGGGTCATCGATTCGCTCGAAGGCAAGCGGCTGGCCCTGTCCCCGCCCATCTCGCCCGACTACCTCGTTCGCGCGGGCAGGCTGCCGCTGTGGCTCGACCAGCCTGCGCTCGACGACACCAAGGCGTTTCGCGAGCAGCTCGTGAAGGCGCTGGCTGTCTACCAGGACGAGTATCGCGCCTACGTGCGCGCCCACGCGGCCGGGAGCGGCTTCGAAACGGGCGATTTCTTTCCCCGCTCCATCCTGATTCCTGGCCTCGGCGCGGTTGCCGTCGGCAGGGACGCGGCCTTTGCGCGCATGATCCAGGACATTACGTTGCAAGGATTGGCCGTGAAGACCGCCATCTGGGAAGGCGGCGCGGACTACTTGCCCCTCGGCGACGATCACCTGTGCGACATGGAATTCCGCGCCTACCAGCAGGCCAAGAACGCGCCCGGCGCGGCGGGAGCCAGCCTGCGCGGCAGTGTGGCGCTGGTGACCGGCGCAGCTGGCGCCATTGGTTCGGGGATCTGCGAAGCCTTGCTAGCGAGGGGCTGCCACGTCGCCGCCTCCGATCTGCCCGGCGCCGCTCTCGACGGATTGGTGGAGGATCTCGGACGGCGCTATCCGTCCCGGGTCGTGGCCGCAGCCGTGGACGTGACCGACGCAGCCTCGGTGTCGGCGGGTTTCGCGCGGGTCATCCGCGCCTGGGGCGGCATCGACGCCGTGATCGTCAACGCCGGCATCGCCCACGTGGCACCGCTCGTCGAGCTGGGCCTCGATGTCTTTCGCAAGCTCGAAGCCGTCAACGTCGAAGGCACCTTGCTCACGCTTGCCGAGGCCGGCCGCCACTTTGCACTTCAAGGCACGGGCGGCGACGTGGTGCTGGTCTCGACGAAAAATGTGTTTGCCCCCGGCGCGGGCTTCGGCGCCTACAGCGCCACCAAGGCCGCCAGCCACCAGCTCGCGCGCATCGCCAGCCTCGAATTCGCTCCGCTAGGAGTGCGCGTGAACATGGTTGCGCCCGACGCGGTATTCTCCCACGGCGACAAGCGTTCGGGTCTGTGGGCCGCCGTCGGACCCAACCGCATGAAGGCGCGCGGCCTCGACGAGCGCGGTCTTGAGGAATACTACCGCTCGCGCAACTTGCTCAAAGCCCGGGTCACCGCCGATCACGTGGCGCGGGCCGTGCTGTTCTTCCTGACCCACCAGACCCCCACGACCGGCGCCACCATCCCCGTCGACGGCGGCCTGCCCGAGGCGACGCCGAGGTAGCTTATCCCTCCCCGGAATCCTCGCCTACCTCGCGTGGTAGCGGCTCGCCGCGCAGGCGGCGGATGCGGCCGTCGCGGATCTCGATGGTGGTGAAGAGAAAGCCCGCGATCTCCACGCCGCGGCCGGGGCGCAGGGGCGGCGCCAGGTGGGACTGCACGTAGGCGCCCAGGGTGTCGATCTCGGGCGGCATGGGCGGCAGCACGACGCCTAGCTCGCGCTCGGCCACGTCGAGGGTGAGGCGCCCGTCGACCTCGAAGCGGCCTTCGCTGCCGCGCACGATGGGCTGGATTTCGCCGATGTCCTGTTCGTCTTGAATCTCGCCCACGAACTCTTCGAGCAGATCCTCCAGCGTCACCACGCCGACGAAGGTATTGCCCGCGCCGAGCACGATGGACATGTGCACGCGCCGGCGCTGGAACTCGCGCCGCAGCCATTCGCTCGGGGTTTCTTCCGAGCAATAGACCGGCTCGCGCGCCAGCTCGCGCATGCGCTTGGGCTCCTGGCCCGAGGCCAGGGCGGCCATCATGTCCTTCATGTGGATGTAGCCGAGCACCTTGTCGGTGCCGGGTTCGACCAGCGGGTAGCGCGTGTACTGGTTGGCCAGCGCGATGTCGATGTTCTCGCGCCACGGTCGCCCCTCTTCCAGGACCGAGACATCGCGGCGCAGGGTCATCACGTGGCGTGCGACCCGGTGGGTGTAGTCGAACACGCGGTCGATCAGGCGCCGCGCGCCGGGATCCAGCTCGACGTGCTGGAGCACCAGTCGCAATTCGTCCGACGAGTGCAACATCTCGGCGCCCGAGGCCGGGTGCAGCCGCAGCGTGCGCAGGAAGAGATTCGCGGCCGCCGTCAGCGCCCAGATGAACGGAAATGTGAGGAGGGCGAAAATGCGCAGCGGGAGCACCGCCCACAGCGCCACGGGCTCGGCTTTTTGCAGGGCGATGGCTTTGGGCACGAGCTCGCCCAACACCGCATGTAGAAAGGTGATGACGACGAAACTGCAGCCCAGGGCCAGCGAATGGGTCGCGGCCCCGGTCAGGCGGCCGAGCCCGGTCATGTAGGGCTGAATGAGGTATGCGAAGGCAGGTTCGCCGACCCAGCCCAGGGCCAGCGAGGCCAGGGTGATGCCAAGCTGATTGGCCGAGAGATACCGGTCGAGGTGCAGGGTCACGCCCGACAGGATGCGAGCGCGCCGTCCGCCGCCAGACGCCAGTTCTTTCACCCGGGTGGGCCGGATCTTCACGATGGCGAACTCAGATGCCACGAAGAAGGCGTTCGCCAACACCATCAGGGCGGCCAGGAGCAAAGCCGTGCTCGGATTCAACATACCCCTAAGAGTACAGGCAGAAGGCCAGGTTCGGCCAATCTGCCGGTTCGTGGTATCAAATGGCCATGGGCTCGACCATCAGGAATGACCTTCGGACCGTGCCGAACATCATTACGCTGTCGCGGATCGTTCTGCTTTGGCTGGGCGTGTTGGTGTACTTCTACGTCTCGCACGGCGTCGGCATCGCCCTCGCGATCCTTGCGGGGGTGACGGACTACCTCGACGGCTACATCGCCCGGCGCACGAAGCAGGTCACGCGTCTGGGTGAGATCCTGGATCAGTTCTGCGACCTCTGTTTCGAGGCCTTCATCATCATCATCGCCACCCTGCAGGCGTTCTTTCCCCCGTACATCATCTTCCTGTACCTGTTTCGCGAGTTTTGGGTCATGTGCCTGCGCCGATTCATGGCCGGTGCACGCATGAACATCCCGAGCAGCTTGGCCGGCAAGGTGAAGACGAATCTCATCATGTGGGGTTTCTTTCCCACGTATCTGTCCATCAGCGCGCTCGTGCCCGCGGCCGAGCCCTACCTGGGGCATTTCGGACGGCTGGTTGTTGGGCTGGGAATTGCGGCTGGATACTACAGTGCGCTAGGTTACACGAAGGTGTTCGCGGCGGGTTACGCCGAGGCCACGAGCAGGCTAGACTGACCGGTCATGCGACGCTCTGTACTGGGCACTCTGCCCCTGTTTTTCGTACTGCTTTCGTCTTCATCCCCGCGCGCGCAAAACCTTTCCGCGGTTCCGGTTTGTCCCGAAGGCAATCTGCTGGCCCACAAACTGCCGGTGACCTGGCAGGAGGTGCGGCGCGAGCTCAGCCTGCTCACCGACGAGACCATCGCGCCCGAAGGCGCGATGTGGGATGCCCCGCCCGCGGTGATCTTCGACACCCCCGCCGCGACCGTGACCTGGGATCTGGGCGCGGTCACTACCCTGCGTTCTTTCGTCATCCAGGCCGACGCCAACGACACCTATACCGTGTGGGGGTCGCTAGACGGCAAGGACTACAAGGTGCTCGGCCAGATCGATCCCGTGCCCAACCACGGCTTGCGCGTGCGTGTGCTCAACGTGGGCGGAATGCCGGCGCGTTTCGTGCGCGTGGGCGAGGGCGTGGGCGACAGCTTCTATTCTATTTCCGAAGTCGCAGCCTATTGCCAGGTGCCGTCGCCATTTCCGCCGGTGATGAAAGTCGTGGACGCACCGGCAGCCGTGGTGCCGCCCAAGAAACTGCTCGACTACTGGGACAACGACGCCAGCGCGCGCTGGGAGCTGATTCTGGCCATCCTGGGTATCGTGTTCCTGTGGTGGGAGCGCAAGCTCAGCGACGCGGGCCGGCTGGCGGCGAAGAAGCGCGTGCGCAATGCGCTCATCGGGGTCATGGGGGTGCTGGCCTTTCTCACCTACTTCAACTTCGGCTCCTTTCACTTCCCCAACTTCATCCACGGCTGGGACACCTTCCACTACTACATCGGATCCAAGTATTTCAAAGAGAACAGCTACGAACGTTTGTACGAATGCGTGGCCGTCGCCGACAGCGAGGAGCCCAACCTGCGCCGCCGGGTCGAGCTGCGCAAGATGACCAACCTGCGCACCAACCTGGTCGAGACCACGGCCGACATCTTGGCCCACCCCGAGCGCTGCAAGTCGCACTACACGCCAGCGCGCTGGGAATCGCTCAAGCACGATCTGCGCTACTTCCGCACCCTAGAAACCCCACGGCGCTGGGACGATGCCCAGACCGACCACGGGTACAACGGCACGCCGGTGTGGAACATCATGGGGACGATTCTAACCAATCTGGGGCCGGCCAGCCGGACCCAGGTGCTGATCCTCGACAGCATCGATTGCATCCTGATCGTTCTTTTGTCCCTGATGATCTGGTGGGCCTTCGGTTGGCGCACGCTTACGGTGGCGCTCATCGCGTTCTCGACAAACTTTCCGTCGCGTTGGTACTGGACGGGCGGGTCGCTCTTGCGCTGGGATTGGCTGTTCTGGATTGTGGCGTCGGTCTGCCTGCTCAAGAAAGAACGCTTCTTCTACGCCGGCATGTGCCTGGCGTATTCGACCCTGCTGCGCATCTTTCCCGGCTTCATGTTCGTGGCGCCACTCATCGCGGCGGTCTACCACACCGTCAAGCACCGCGAGCTTGAACGGCGCTTCCTGCGCTTTTTCATGGGCGCCGCGGTGGCGGTGGCGATTCTCGTCCCCGTCAGCGTGGTGACCGCGGGCGGGCCACAGGCCTACCCGGCGTTCGTGCGCAACACCATCAAGCACGCGGAAACCCCGCTGACCAACTACATGGGGCTGCGAACCGTGGTGAACTACCGGCCCTCCGAGGTCGGGCGCCTAATGCGCAACGATCAGCTCGTGGATCCGTGGAGCCGCTGGAAGGACGCCCGCTTGAAGAGCTTCCGCGAGGCGCGACTGCTCTACATCGGGATCATCCTCTGCTATCTCTTTCTCATTGGCCTGGCCGTGCGCGGGGTCGATCCGTGGGTGGCGACAGCTCTGTCGGCGACCCTCATTGCCTTCGGCGCGGAACTGACGTGCTACTACTATTCCTTCATCATCGTGGTCGCCTTGCTCTACGCCAGGCACGAGGTGGCGGGGCGATGGCTGATGGGGGTGACGGCGTTCACCCAGTTCATTGGCTGGGCGCCCATTCAGGGCATGCCGAACTGGCTCGGAAAAATCTTGCCGTCGTCGATCCGAAACGCGACCGCGATGAAGAATTTCGGCATGCCCACGGGCCTTGACGAGCAGTACACCTGGATGGCCCTGGCCACCCTGTTTGGCTTCGTCATGATCGCCTGGGACATGATGGTCTCCAGGCAAGCGGCCTTGGCGCTTGCCAAGGTCCCAGCCGAAGTTGCGGATAAGAACAAGCCCGAAGAAACTGCGGACGAAGACGCGGACACGAAATCCGAGCAGCCGGTTTGGCGTGAGCGTCTCGATCGCCGCATGCACGGCGGGAAGCGACGGCGACACCGCTAGCCCGGATCCCTTCGCCGGCCGCGCGGGTTGCGGAAATGGCACGGGCCGAAAAGGAAGGGGATTGCGGATCTCCGATCCGAGTTCCCGTGCGGATCCCCAGCACGAAAAAGGACTGTCGAGATCCTCTCTCGCAAAATACAGACAGCGACGCCCGCGTTCAGGCGGGCGCCACTGCGTGCAGAAAAAGCGGACTAGCGCCGCTTCTTCTTGGCCGGCTTCTTGGCGACCTTCTTCTTGGCCGGCTTCTTGGCGACCTTCTTCTTGGCCGCCTTCTTGCGCTTCTGCCCGCCAACGGCCCGCTTGGCGCGGGACACGTCTCCGTCCTTGTCGACGAAATAGATGTAGTTGTTGTCCATCACGAAGCCGCCCTCGGCTACCTTTTCCGGCTTGCCCTTGGGCACCCCAGGCTGCTTGCGACGGACCTGCCAAACATCCCCGTCCTTCACATACAGCATGAAGTCCTTGTCTCGAACAATCCCTGTCTTCTTGACTTTCTCGGCCATTACTCCGCCCTCCGTCTGAGTTTGTGGCGAAAAGGAGATCAACCGCATGGTAGCTGCGCGCCAAGCACTGTCAAGCGGTTTCCGTCGGAGGCGCTGGGATTACACCGCCACGGCCACGTACACATGCTCGTCAGCGTCCTCGGCATGGTCCGAGAGCAGGCTGCCATCGAAGCCGGCAAAGGTCTCGATCAGACGGAATCCGGTGGCCCCAAGCATGCGCCCGACCTCGTCGGGCCAGAGCTGGCGATGGCAAAGCCGGACCAAGCGCTCCGGGCCGGATGGGCGGTCTTTCTCGTCGACGGGTTGATAGTAGAGCCGCATGTGCAGCAGGCGTGTGTCCGGGTCGAAGCTATGGTTCGTGGTGTAGACCAGCCGCTCTCTGGTCGTCGGATGGCGGAGAGTGGTTCGCCCCCAGCGGCGATCCGGATCGCGCGCTAACCAGACCGGATCGGGTGGAAGCACGTCGAAGGCCAGCCAGCCCCCGCGCATCAGGTTGGCGCGCGTGGTGCGAAAGAAGCGCAAGAGATCCTCGTCCTCGGAGAGGTGTTGAACGCTGTGGAAAGCCGCGATGGCCAGGCTGGCCTTGGCGTGAAGGTGGTACGCTCGCAGGTCGGCGCGGATCAGCGTGCACTGTCGTCGTCGGCTTGAGGACAGGTGGCGGATCCTCCGGGCCGCCGCTGCAAGCATGTCCGCCGAGCGATCGATGCCCACCACGCTGTGCCCGTCGCGCGCCAGGGGCACAAGCAGCCGGCCACTGCCGCAGGCAAGGTCGAGAATCGCGCCTGAGGCAAACTCCATGCGGTTGTTCGCCAGCCGCCGGTAAAAGGTGATATCGGCGCGACGGTGGCGGTATTCGCGATCGTAGAGCTCGGCATCGACGAAGGGCTCGCGGCAACCTGCTTCCGCGTCTTCGCGCGAGAATTTGCCACGGTCCTTCGTCATGGGCGCGAGTATGCAATAACCTTGGGCCATGCAAACCATCGTGTTGCTTTCCGGTGGCCTCGATTCGGCGACGGTACTTGCCATGTGTCTGGCCCAGGGCAGGCAATGCCACGCGCTCAGCTTCCGCTATGGGCAACGGCACAAGGTTGAACTCGAGGCCGCCGCGGCCATCGCCGAGCGTCTGGGGGCGACCTCGCACCGTATTTGCTCTATCGATGTCCAGTGTCTGGCCGGATCCGCGCTGACCGGGCAGGGAGAAGTTCCCAAGGGGCGCAGCGAGGCGATCATCGGCACAGGGATCCCCGCGACCTATGTCCCGGCCCGCAACACGCTTTTCGTCGCTCACGCCCTCGGCCTGGCCGAATCCATGGGGGCCGAGGAGATCGCTCTCGGCATCAACGCTCTCGACTATTCGGGCTACCCCGATTGCCGTCCCGAGTGGCTTTCCGCCATGCAAGAGGTTGCGCGCCTGGGTACCAAGGTCGGTGTTTCCGGCAAGCCAGTGAAGCTGGTCGCTCCGCTTGTGGCCATGAGCAAAGCCGACATCATTCGGGCTGGAACCGCGCTTGGCTTGGACTACGGCCTGACGCTTTCGTGCTACGACCCATCGGACGATGGCGCCGCCTGTGGGGCATGCGATGCGTGCATCCTGCGCCGTTTGGGTTTCGAGCAAGCGGGCCAGAAAGATCCGACCAAGTACCGGGGCTCGTCTATCTAGTCTAGTCCGCTAGTCTAGTCCGAGCGGGCGGCCCAACGGCTGCCGAAGCTGCCACGGCCAAGGAAGACCGGCCCCGGAAGGGGTAAGAGGCCGAGATCTTCTAGGTTGGGGATGGGCGTACGGACAAGCGGACCTGGCTGCCAGGACGACCCAGTTTCACCGCGCGGCTCTCGCGCTGGCGTAGGTGCGCTGGTGGCTGCAGGCGACTCGGGCCGGGCACCTCGCCCGCGCTGCCGGTCACGACGTCCGCGGCCGGAATCGCCATCGACATCGACGAGCAACTCGGGCGGAAGTTCTTCGTCCAGGGCGGCGCTATCTGCTGGCGTCTCGGCCGCCGGAGCGTCGACCACGTCGGGCGGCTCGAACCCTTCCGCGCGGGCCACGATGGCGCCGAGCCACGCGGCGTCCTGATAGAAGGGCCGGTTGGCGAGCCGCGCGCGCTGGCGCACGGGACGGTTCGAGGGAAGCAAGTAGCGCAGGGTAAGCAGGATCTGGCGGCACAGCTCGGAGTCGCGGCGAGATGCCTTGAGGCGATCGAGGACTGGTTGCGCAGAGTCGGCGACCACCTTCGCCATGTTATGCACCGGCACGGCGTCGGGTGAGAGAGCATCGCGCAGCGGTGGCAAGAGCAGGGTGGCCAGAATCATGGCATCGGACGGCGGTTGGTCGCGCGCAACGATCGATTCGTCGAGGGCGCGCAGGTAGGCCCAGAAACGCTCGATGCGCCGCTTGGCCTCTGCATCGTCCTCGCTGCTCTTCCAAGCCTGCGCCATCTCGGGCAGTAGGAATTCGAGCAAGCCGGTTTCGACCAGCAGCTCGAAGGAGCGCCGGGCGGCGCCCGCGCGCAAAAGGCGATAGAATTCCTCGGTGACGCGGGCTTGGGCGCACTTGGCCAGTTCGGCCTTGTGGTCCATCATGCGGCGGTAGGTTTCGGCTTCGATGGTGAGGTCGCAGCGGGCGGCGAATTTCACGGCGCGCAGGATGCGCACGGGATCTTCGCGAAATCGAATGTCGGGATCGCCGATGGTGCGCACGAGGCGCGCCTCGAGATCCGGCAAGCCAGCCACGTGGTCGATGACCTGCGCACTTTGCACGTCGAAAAACAGCCCATTGATGGTGAAATCCCGGCGCCGTGCATCTTCTTCCTCGGTGCCGAAGACGTTGTCGTGGCGGATGAGCAAGTCGCTCGGCTTGTCGTTGGTTTTGTCGCTGTTCCTCTCTTCCGCCTTCTCCTCGGTGGGCGCGTCGCCGGGTTCGTCCTCGGCGGTGCGTGGATTGGCGCGAAAGGTGGCAGTCTCGATGATCTTGCGGCCGAAAAAAACGTGGGCCAGCCTGAACCGGCGGCCGATGATGCGGCAGTTGCGGAAGCAGCGCCGGATCTCGTTCGGGGTCGCCGAAGTGGCGACATCGAAATCCTTGGGTTTGCGGCCGAGCAGGAGGTCGCGCACGCAGCCTCCGACCAGGTAGGCCTTGTGTTGGTAGCGGAGCAGGCGCTGCACGACCCGCAAGGCATCGGGGTCAATCTGCTCCAAACGAATTTCCATGTGTGCATGCCGTACCACGGCAGTGGCGTCTCAGCAAGCTCAGCGCACACCTGAACCCGCACCAGCCGCAGGCGGTCGTGGCCGTGGTCGTGAGTGTTCGCCCAGCGACCTAGGCCTACGACCCTCGGTCGGCGCTGGTATCTTCGACCGGCACCATCAACGACTGCAGCAGGCTGTAGCAAGCCAGGCCGGCCAGCCCGACGGTCAAACCGCACAAGGCCAGGGTCAAGAGCTGCGCCGAGGTGGGCATGTGCAGGACGGCCTTGCCGATCAGCGCGGCCAGGCCCGCCACGCCCAGCCCGGCGCCGATGGGAAGCCAGGTCGAGCGCTGCCGTGCTTCGGCTTCTTGCGCGCGCGCGGGCGCCAGGATGAGGAGCGCGCCGAAGGCCATGACCAGGAAGCCCAGCCACATCCAGTCCACCAGCGGATTGCGCACCAGCTTGAGCGCGACCGCGCGCCGGGCTTCGTCGTAGCTGCCGAGGGTGATGTAGAGATCCTCGGCGATGCCGCGCCGGATGGCGACCTGGGTGACGGGTTCGTTCGGCCGCTGGTCGTAGAATTCGCGCCCGGGTCGAAGGCGGCCGAGGTTCTTGCCGTCGGCCGACACCGCGATGTCGGCGCTAAAGGTTTCCTTGATGAGGTCGTGTCCCTGGGTCATGCCCTCGAAGCGCAGCTTGTAGGGGCCGAAGTCCTTGCTCTCGCCCGCGGCGATGACCGCGGATTCCTCATGCTGGAAGGCCTGGCCGGCAAAGCCCACGAACATCAAGACTAGCCCCATGTGTACGATGTAGCCGGCGTGCGGCTGGCGTGCTTTGAAGATCACGCCAACCATGGCCACGGCGAATGAGTCGCCGCTCGCTTTTTGTCGGTTGCGCGCGCCGCGCACCAGCTCTTGCAGAATCACTGTGGCGACGAAGGCGCACACCGCGAAGCAGATGGTGGCGGCCGGAGATTTTGTGCCCCCCGCGATGCCAGCCACCACCAGCATCGCCGCTCCGGCGCCAATGGGCAAGAGGGCTCGGCGGCGTGCCACGGTCTTCTCCATCCCACGCCAGGGAAAGAGCGAGCCGGTTCCGGTGAGGAGCAGCAGGATAATACCGACCGGTACCATGGTGCGATTGAAGAAGGCCGCCGTCACGTTCACGCGTTCATGCATGATGGATTCCGAAATGGTCGGGAACAGCGTGGCGCAGAGAACGATGGCGGTTGCGATGACGAAGCACCAGTTGCCGATGCCGAACATCGATTCGCGCGACAGGATGGCGCCGATGCTTTCGGTGGGGCGCAGGTCGTCGCGTCGCAGCCACATCAGGCCAAAGCTGAACAAGAGGATGACGGCCATGAAGGCGCCGAACACATAGGCCAGGTGGATGTCCTTGCCGAAGGCGTGGACCGATTGCACGATTCCCGACCGGGTCATGAAGGTGCCGACAATGGTCAGGAAGAAGGCGAAGATGACCAGCGTGAAATTCCAGCGCACGTAGAGCCCGCGCCGTTCTTGCACCTTGGCCGAGTGGATAAGCGCCGTGGCCATCAGCCAGGGCAAAAGACCGGCGTTTTCCACCGGATCCCAGGCCCAGAAACCGCCCCAGCCCAGCACCTCGTAGGCCCAGATCATTCCGAGGGTGAGTCCCAGCGAGAGGATGAACCAGGCCGAGAGCAACCAGCGCTTGACCATGGGGTACCAGACGTTGCCGAACCTTCCCGCTAAAAGCGCGCCCATGGCGAAGGCATAGGGGATGGTCAGCCCGACGAAGCCCGCGTAGAGCGAGGGCGGGTGGGCGACCATGTAGGGGTTTTGCAAGAGCGGGTTCATGCCCTGGCCGGTCGACGGCTGGGTAACCAGGAAGGTGTCGAAGGGGTTCTTCTCGTAGACCACGAGGTAGATGAAGAAGTCGCACACTGCCATGAGCACGGTGACGGCATAGGCGGTGACGGCTGGTTCGCGCCGCCACAGGCCCCGGACCGCGATGGCCGAGCACAGGGCGAGCAGGAAGACCCAGAAGAGCAGGGATCCATCGAGGCCGCCCCACACCGCGGTCAGCTTGTAGGCGAAGGGTTGCCCCGCCTCGGAGTAGTGCTGAACGTATTTGATGGAGAAGTCGCTCGACGTGAATGCGTGCACCATGGCGGCGATGGCCATGGCGAGGGTGGTGGCCAAAAGATAGACCGCGGCGCGCCCCGCGCGCAAGAGCCGCTCCGAGCCGCGAACAATGCCCACGAGCGAGGCGACACCGGCCAGCGTGGCCACGATAAAAGAGACTAAAAGCGTTAGGTTTCCAAATGCAGCCATGGCAGCTCCGACGCTTGAAATTTTCCGAAGGGCCCTCCTCCGAGGAATGCCGGATGGCAGGGGCTTCGTCTCGAAAGATGCCTTGTTTTTCCGGCGCGCGCCAGGTCTATACTCGGCGCCATGCGCGCGAAACTTCCTCATCTTTTGCTGCTGGCGTCGACTGCATCCCTCGTGGGTTGCGCCAGTTTGAAACTGCAGATGGTCGACCGCTCGGTGCAGCGGCCGTCGAACATTGCCGTCTACTTCACCGTGGACACGTCGCGGGGCGATCCCGTGGCGGATCTGACGCCGGCCGACTTCCACATCTACGAGGACAGCCAGCCGGTGTCGATCTTCGAAAGCAAGCAAACCATCTTGCAACCGGAGGTGGCTGCCGCGCACTACACCCTGCTGCTCGTCGATATGAGCGGGAGCGTGGTGAGCTCGCCGGACATGGACAAGGTCGTGGCCGGGGCGGCGTCCTTTGCCCAGCAGGTTGGGCGCTACCAAAAGCTCGGCATCTACGCCTTCGACGGCAGTCCACGCATCACGCAAATCGTTCCCTTCGGTGGCGGGGATCCGCAGGGCACCTTGCGGGCCTTCGCGGGATTCCAATCCAAGGATCCCTCGACGAACCTCAACGGCGCCGTGGTCGAGGCAATCAAGATTCTCGACCACCAGATGAGCCAGTCGACCTTGCCGCTGCGCTTCGGAACTCTGGTCGTATTCACCGACGGCACCGATCACGCCGCGCGCGTCTCGCGCGACGCTTTGCACGCGGCGCTCGGCGAGGTCGACTTCGAAGTCTACGCCATCGCCGTGGGGGCGGAGGTCAACGACCAGGAGATCCGTGCTATCGGGCGCAACGGAACCTTTACCTCGAAGAATTCGGCGGACATTCGTCGCGGCTTCGACGAGATCGGGGCGCGCATCGAGGGCTATTCGCGGCGCTACTATCTGCTCTCGTATTGTTCGCCCGCGCGCGCCGGGCAGCACAACGTCGAGATCGAAGCGGTCAAGGGGGCCATGCGGGGCCGGCTGGGCTACGACTTCAAAGCAGATGGCTTCGGTCCCAATTGCGACCCGAACCAGAAGCCGGCCTTCAACGTGCACCACCCGCGCACCCGCCCGCTGCCCACGCCCAAGGGCAAGTAGAATCAGAGAGAGCACGGAGGACAGGGAGAGCACCGAGTGTTATTCCCTGTGGAACGCAGCCGCTTGCAGGAAGCCACGTCCCGAAGATCAAACCTGGATCGCATCGCCGAGCAGGTCTTGCTCGGGTTTGCGGCGCTGTGTTTCGTGGTGCTCACTCGCCACCACTGGCAGCAGATTTGCGACGACGCTTTCATCACGTTTCGCTACGCCAACAACATCGCCGCGGGGCTCGGGCCGGTGTGGAATCGAGGTGAGCCCGTCGAGGGTTATTCCTCGCCTTTGTGGCTTGGGATCTTGGTCGTGGGCAGGATGTTCGGGGCCGGGCTGCCCATCTTCGCGGGAACACTTGGAGTCGTAGGTTCGGCGCTGTGTCTTGTGACCGCACACAGGTTTGCTCTCGATGTTGCGCAAAGCCGCGTGGTCGCCGCCGCTGCTTGCGCCGCCGCCTCGCTGGTGTATCCGCTCTACTTTTGGGCGCCGGCTGGTCTTGAGACGACATGGTTCGCGGCGCTTGTAACCTTCGCGGCTTGGAGCTTGATCGCGTCGTCGGCATGGCGATGGTCCCTGGCGGCGGCGCTCCTGGGCGTGGCACGACCGGAGGGGCCGCTTCTGGTCTTCGCGCTGATCGTACTCGCGCGCTTGGCGCACGGGCGGACGGCTTGGCGGCCAGGATTCCTTGGACTGGCCCTCGCGCCTGCCCTGGCTTGGTTGGTTTTTCGGAGGGCCTTCTACGGCGACTGGCTGCCGAACACCTACTACGCAAAGGCCACGGGATCCCTCCTCTTCAGACTGGAATCCGGCCTCATCTATGCGTTGTGGGCGCTCGGCCTGCTGGCGGCCGTCGCGCTCGCGAGCCGGCTTGCTGGAATTGCGGACCGGAAGATTCGCTGTGCCCTGGTCTTTCTGACCGTGGCGCTTGGCGCGGTGGTGGTGGCTGGCGGGGATTGGATGTGGCACGGGCGGATGCTGCTGCCCGTACTGCCTTCCTTAGTGGCGCTTGCGGTCGCAAGCATCGCGCGCGCACCCGTGCGCCGTCGGTTGGTCCTAGCCCTGACTTGCGCGCTCGCGGGCTCGGGTTTTCTGCCTCGCGCCTCGCTGCTCGCCAACGCATTTGCCGGCCTGCCCTTGCCGCAGACGTCGTACCAGGAAGGCACGATGGTTTCCGCGGCGTTCGCTGCCGCGCGATTCATCGCCGCGAGGTATCCACCGGATGCGCTTTTGGCCGTGAATCACGCCGGCGCCTTGCCCTACGCCTTGCCCAATCCAGCCCTCGACATGACCGGACTGTCCGACCGCCACATCGCTCGCGAGGTCGAAGGCAGCCTCCATCACAAATTCGACGCGACCTACGTGCTTGCGCGCAAGCCTCGTCTCGTGGTCCTCAACACGCGAATCCGGCCTGGCACCGTGGGCGTCTGGTACCACGCGGGCTATTGGGCGGGCGAAACCGCGCTCGTCGCGCGGCCGGAGTTCTCGGCGGCCTACCGCCCGGTCGAGATCTTTTGGGAATGGCACTGGCAAGCGGTGCCAGACAACTTCATCGTGCTTTTCGAGCGGATTTGAAACGAACGCCGCTTGCCCGTGGCCCGAGGCTACTCCGGGCACGTGCCCGGAACGATGCACGTGCATACTCCGCTTATGCACTGCTTGTCCAACGCGCATTCGCTTTCACACCAGCCACAATTGGCATTCTCAGTCATCAAGTCGTGGCAAAGGCCGTCTCCGCAAAGCGTTTGTCCGGCATCACAACCGTTTCGGCAAATACCGCCGCTACACACCTGCCCCGGCGCGCAGGTGGTGCCGTCGTTTCCCAGGGTGCAAGTTGCGGAAGCGCCACAGTAGATTGGGTTGGTCATCGGATCGATGCATCTTCCTTGACAGCTCACAAGGGTGGCGTCGCAGCTGGCGGCGCACTGTCCGAGGTTACACACCTGATTGCTATCGCAAACGACAGACCCGGCATCGACGGCGGAGCAGCCGCCACAGTGATGGGGGTCGGATTGGAGATCGGTGCAGCCTCCGCCACACTGGGAGGTTCCAACAGGACAGGACGGGTTGCATTGGCCAAGGTAGCAGACCTCGCTTGCAGCGCAGGCGCGAGCACAGGTACCGCAGTTGTCGTGATCGATGGTGGGATCGACGCAGCTGCCGCCACAAACCGCCATTTGGGGGTCGCAGGTCAGACCGTCCACGGATACGCCCACGGATGCGTCCACGGATGCGTCCACGGATGCATCCACGGATGCATCGACATGGACGGATGCGTCCACGGATGCATCGACGGATGCATCGACGGATGCATGGCCGGATGCATCCACGGATGCGTCCACGGATGCGTCCATGGACGCAGTCACCGGTGAATCCTCGAACGCGTCCAGCCCGACGGGCGGGCCGGTGTCTGGGACAACCTCGGTGTCCGTGCCTTGTTGCGCATCCGCCGGTGTGTCGGCGTAATTTGCATCTTTCTTCTCGGAGGAGGTGCTGTCGCCACAAGCGATGCTATTGACCACCAGTCCGAAAAGTCCTGCCAGCGCCAATGCGCCCATGTTCTTCTTGACTATTGCTTTTCTCATGATGCCCCATTAAGTACCGCGTCATTGAGACTAGGTCAACCGACTTCGTATATAAAGTCGCAACACAGTCGCGACGCGACAATTCGTGGCGAAGCCTCTCTCGCTGGCCAAGACTCCGCGTTCAGGCCTTGGCCAAGGTCGCCAGCTTTACGCGCAGGATGGCCTTGAAATCGGCGGCGCCGTTTCCTACCAGGGGCACGTCCAGCCATAGCATCGACGGGCTTCCGTGCGCGTGCTTGCGCGCCAGTTGGCCCACCGGTGATAGGGACTTCCAATCCACCGCCGCGGAAGCGTCAGCGGACAGGGCCACGATTCCGACGGGTGCATCTTCGTACAGCAGCAGCGAGCACAGGGGCCGATCCCCAATCAGATAGCGCAAGGCCCAGCCGGTCTTGGGACCGTAGAAATAGACGTCTTCGCGGACGTCCTTCTGCCGCAGCAGATAGGATCGCGCCATCTCGAAACGCTTGCCCAGGGTCAAGGGCAGTCGCGCGGCGAAAGCAGCCGCGGTGGGCGGCTGGTTCTTCTTGGGAAAGGCGACCTTGGGCGGCTTGGTGGAAGCCGGCGTTTTCGCGCTGGACTTGGTCTTGGGCTCGACGGTGGCGCGTTTCTTTTCAGGCTGCGGGCTTTTCATTCCGTTTGGCCAAATAGCTGCGCAGGTATGCGATGATCCCGGGCAGCAGCGAGAGGAAGATGATCAGAATGATAAGCTTCTCGATGTGTTTGGTCACGTCCGGCCACACCGAGGCGAGCCCGTATCCGATGCCGGTCATGCTGACCACCCAGCCGATGCCGCCAAAGACGTTGTAGCTGACGAAGTGGCGGTAGTTCATGTTGCCCACGCCCGCGACCACGGGTGCGAAGGTGCGGATGATGGGTATGAAGCGTGCGATGATGATGGTCTTGCCGCCGTGTCGTTCGTAGAACTCATGCGTCCGGATGAGGTGTTTCTTGTTGAAGAGCAGGGAGTTTTCCCGCGTGAAGAGCTTGGGCCCAGTTTTTCGCCCGATGTAGAAGCCCACCTGGTCACCCACGATCGCCGCGATGCCGACCGCAATGTTCAACCACAGGATGTTGAGCAGGGGCTTGCCAGTTGGGTTCGCCGAAGTGCAGAACACCCCCGCGGTCACCAGAAGCGAGTCGCCCGGCAAGAAGAAACCGATCAGCAGCCCGGTTTCGGAGAACACGACCGCGACCAGCGCGGCCATGCCGCCCCATTCGATGATCCCTCGGACGTTGTAGACTTGGTGGAACAGGTCCATGAGTGCTTGCACGGGCTGAGATCCTTTGCTGGGGAGCCGCGTGAGTGACAGCGGGCTTGGCGCGTGGGCTTTGCCCGACGTCACACTTCGCGGGAGTTGGTAAGAACCCTTCGAGGGTTCTTACAGTGTTCGGAAGCCGGTAAACTGCACTGCCTTGTGAAATAGAGCAAGTGTCTGGGATCACCCGCGCCATCTCGGGGGATCCTGCCCAGGCGCGTGAAGTTATCCCCAGGTGCAGCGTCAGGCTTGGAACTTAGCGCCGTTGCCGGTCAAGGTTTTCCTCGAAGCACCGATGGTCAAAGGTGGCGCCAGCTACCGGTTGGGTGGCTCTGGCTGGATAGCTCTGGCGACCCCGCGAAGCGAAAAGGAAATATGGAGAGTCAACTTGTCGCAGGACAGTGGGTAGAGGTTTCGATGGAAGACCTCCAGACCCCTGTTCTCCTGAGTGGCTTCGTGCTCAGCCTGCGACCGTCTGAAGTGCTGCTGACTTTTCCCGAATTGCTCGCCCCGCCCAAGGGACTTGAATCCGAGGCCCAGGCGACCGTGCGCTACCGCAACCAGGCCGGCCAGTTCACGGCCGTGGGCGAAATCCTGCGCGTTGCCGCGGGCCCGCCGGTCACGGTGACTTTCAAGCGGCTCTTGCCGCTCGGCGCCGATCCCCGGCGCGCTCCTATCCGGATCGCGGCGAGGATGCCGGTGTCGGTTCGCGTGGTCACCTCTTCGGTGGCGTCGTCGCTCGGGCAAGAGGACATGCCGGGCTGGACCGAAAATGTGAGTTCAAGCGGGATGCTGCTCGGGACGTCCCTGTTGCTCGCGGTCGGCGATGTTTTGCGCCTGGCTGTCTGCCACGGCGCCGAGGGCGTGGTGGTTCATGGTCGCGTGATACGCGTCCACGAAAACGAGGACAAAGAGCAAGCCCAGTTCGGCGTGGGCGTCGAGCTTTCGCACCCAAGCGAGGCAGATCGGCAGCGCTGGTTTACCTTCTTGGCTCGTTTTCAGAGCCGGGAACGCAGGTAGGCTCTTCTCCTCGATTTCTCTCTTCCTTTCCCGCGTGCAAAACATTGTCGCCGCGGGTCTTCCGCCGTGCTGTACTGACCCCCAATGAGCGACGGCGAACGACGACTGGGTCCGGGGGCCGCCACCGCCCTGGTGGTGGCCAACATGGTGGGAACCGGCGTGTTCACCACCAGCGGGATCCTGATGGACATCCTCGGCTCACCGTGGCTGGTTCTTCTCGCCTGGCTGCTCGGCGGTATCACCGCGCTCCTGGGCGCGCTCTGCTATGGCGCCCTGGCCCAGCGCATTCCCGAATCGGGCGGCGAGTACATCTTCCTGTCCCGCACTCTGCATCCGGTCGCGGCCTACGTCGCGGGCTGGTTGTCGCTCATCGTCGGGTTCGCCGTGCCCCTGGGCGCCCTGGCTTTCGCCTTCGCCGAGTACCTTCGGCCGTGGCTGCCCGTTTCGGTGAGCCCGCGTCTCGTGGCGACCTTGCTCATGCTTGGGGCATCCTTTCTTCACTTTGGTTCGGTGACCTTTGGCGCGCGTATTCAGGCCGCGATTGTCGTGGCCGAGGTCATTCTCATCACCCTGTTCGCGTCCTACGGGCTCGGTCGTCTCTACCCGGATGGTTTTCACGCCGCGCCTGAGCCGGGACATTTCGGCAAGCTGGGTCTCGCGTTGGTCGTCGTGTCGTTCAGCTACCTGGGCTGGAACGCCGCCGTGTACATCGGCGGCGAGGTCAAGGATCCGAAGCGCAATCTGCCCCGCTCGCTGATCCTTGGCACATCGATTGTCACCATCCTGTACATGGCGCTGAACGCCTTCTTCGTATTCGCCGCGCCGGCATCGGCGCTGGCTGGGCGAATCGACGTGGCGCACGTGGCGGCGGCGGCCGTGGGTGGTCCGCGCTTGGCCGCCGCGGTGTCGGCCCTGGTCGCGTTGGCCCTGGCCTTGTGCGTGTCCGCGCTGACCATGACCGGTCCGCAAGTGGCCGCGCGCATGGCGGCCGACGGTCTCTTGCCTCGCCTGTTCGCCTCGTCGGCCGGTCGACCGCCACGTGTGGCGCTGCTCGCGCAGCTGGCGCTAGGCCTCCTGGCGCTATGGACCGCGACCTTCGAGCACATCCTGACTTACGTCGGATTCACCCTGGGCATCAGCATGGTCGCTACCATCGTTGGCCTGTGCCGGCTGCGCCTCAAGGAAGGGCCAGCTTTGCACGTGCCGGGCTGGCCGTGGGTGCCCGGCTTGTTTCTCGCGTTTGGCGTGGGCTCCACGGTTTTCACGGTCGTACAACGGCCCATCGTTGGGTTGATAGGGTTCGGCACCTTGGGCGTTGGTGCCGTCGCGTATTTCGTGCATAAGCGAACCAGAAGTTCCTCGCCCACGCCAGCTGCGACACCATGAGAACAATATCGAGTGGATTGGAAACCCGTCGGTTCGGCTGGTAGCCTAGTTCACCTGGTTAAGGCCTCACATGAAAAAGAAACTAGTTCCCCGACCGTGGTTCTTTCCTCGACCGGTGCTACTGGTCACCACACGCGACGGTCAAGGCAAAGACAACATCATCACCATCAGCTGGGCTGGCGTGGCTTGCACGACGCCGCCCATGGTCACGGTGTCGGTGCGCAAATCGCGCCACAGCCACGGCACCATCAGCGCGACCAAGGAGTTCGTGGTCAACATCCCAACCTCCAAGCAGATCGAGGCGGTTGAACTGTGTGGCACGACCTCCGGCCGGGATAGCGACAAGTTCGCGGTGCTGGGTTTGGGCAAGTACCCGTCTGCCGTGGTCGCGGCGCCGCTCATCGCCGAATGCCCGATCAACCTCGAATGCCAGGTCCGCCACATCCTGCCGCTCGGAAGCCACGATCTCTTTGTCGCGGAAATCGTGAAAGTCCACGCCCAGCACGGCGTTCTCCGCGAGGACGGCGAGATCAACGACGATGCGCTGGACTGCCTGGCCTGGGGGTCGGAGGAATTCTTCAGGGTCATAAAGCCGAAACAGCAGGCGCGCGTGCCCCGTTTCCTATAGCCGCGGGTCGTGTATTGTAGTCCAACCTCCGCATGAGTGACGCTCCACCAGGCCCGCCTGCCAAGCCGCCGCGACGAAGCAGGCGCGCGCTTGTCATTGCGCTGGCGGGTTCGATAGCCATTGCCGTGGTCAGCTTCGTATTCTCGCCGGAGTCGGGGCTAGACGACGAGGCGGCGGAGAGTGGGCACCCTCAGCGGCTGGTTTCCCACGTCAAGCGCAAGCCTGAACCACCCAAGTTGGGCATCGAGTATCACTTCGATCGCAATGCCATCGTGGACAGTCGCTTGCTGGGGTCGCAAATCCTTGCCTTGGCGGCATCGGGGAACCTCGTCACCTTCGACGCCGAATCGTTCAAGGAGCGCAATGAGAAGGTCCTGCGCCGCCGGGCCACCTGCCTGGGGCCGGCCGACAAGACCCATGTGCTTGCCGGCATCTCGAATGGCTCGATTGTTCGCGTGGGCGCCAGCGACCTTGCCATCGAGGAAGTCACCGATGTCCCAGGCCGGCCACGCTGGATCGGCAGACGCGCCCAGGGCGGGACGCTGGTCATCGCCTACCAGCCCGAGGCCGGGACGGAGAGCAGTGTCTTGGTTCGGGACGATGGCATCGGCCGCACCTACGACGTGGGCAGTCGGCCGATCTTGTTCCTCGACAGCAAGGATCGACTTTGGTTTGCCAGCGGCGGCAAGGTTCAGTTTATCGACCTTGCGACCAGCACCCGCAAAGAGGTTGCCTGGAAAGGCGGTTGTTCGGGTTTGCGCGGTTTCGCCGAATTGTCCGACGGACAAATCTGGGCCTTCGGCGGGACCGATCGATCCGGCGAGATGGCGAGCTATGTGGTCCGGTTGTTGCCTGGGCAAAAGCCGGTACTTCTGCACGGGGCGGGTGGCAAGCACGCGGCGCCGGCCGCACCCACCACGCCGATCACGCACGTCCTTGAAGAGCAGGATCCCGCTCGCGTTCTCGTGCTCTCCCATGACGGTGTTTCCGTCAGCGATGCGAACCTGACCGCGTGGCAGCCTCTTGATGCCTTGGTCGCGGGACGGCGCGAGGGTGACGCGATGGTGGCGCTCGGCCAAGCGCATGCGACCGGCAACCGCGTGCTTCTTTCTCTGGCGCGCGGCGGATTCATGGAGGTCACCTCCGAATTCACGCGCCGTCATTTGCTCGACGGGCAGGATTCTGTCTACCGACCTTCAGGCATCGTTCGTCTGACCAGCGGCATGGCCTTCTATGGTGACGGCGGGCCCCTGTTCTACGAAGGCGGCACGTGGCATCCGCTCCCAGACCCCATCATGCCTCCGGCCGAGCTCATGGGCCTGCCCAGGCCGGGCGAAAAAGAGCGGCTGTGGGTGGCCATGACCACCATCCCCATCGAGGGAGAAGTCAGCTACGTGATTGCGAAGGCTGGACCGCCCCGCAACTACGTTGGGCACATCCATGGCCTTCGCGATGTGTTTTTGACCGCGCGCTGGGACGGCAAGGTCCTGACCGTGCTTGGCCACGAGGAATTGCCCATCGAGCCCGACGACACTTTTTCAACACCAGACAGGCAGCTTTGGAACGTGGACGATCAGGGACTGTGGAGTTTCGCGGGTGGGCACTGGCACATGGTGATGCGGGCGGGGGCGGCCAGTGCCGGGGGCAGTGGCGCTGCTTCGGGCGGGCGACGCGCGGCCGCCGCTCGGGGGCAGGGTCACGTCGACTCACCTATCGGCGAGTCTCTTCACTTCGCCGAAGCACTCACATCGCCGTTCTACGGTCTGCCCTCCGTGGCGTCGAGCTGGGCACTGGTTCGCCTCGACAGCAACGAGGCTGGGGGCGTGCCGCTCATCGACGAAGTCCCGGTAATCCTGGATGGGCGCCGCGTGCTCATTCGCGACCTAACGGTGTGGGGCAACCGGAAGGAGGAATTGCTGCTGGCTACGGATCACGGGCTTTGCGCCTTCAAGATCAAGTGGGGGAATTGCGAGCAGCTGAAGCCGGAGGGACTTGGCGATGAAGTCAGCCTGTTCATGCGCGACGGAACCAAGCGGCTGTGGCTGGGTGGCCGTGGGCTATGGGTGTTGCGCGATCAGAAGCAAGCGGACGAGGTTCACCCGGCCATTCCCATGTTGGAGGACACACGGGTTGTCGCCATGGCCGAGGCGCCGGATGGGCGATTGGTCATCGGCTTGGAAGACCGAGGGGCGATCTTTCTGACGATCCCGCCAGGGTGGTTCCAGCGGCATCCCACGCCACCGGCGGCGCTCCCGTCGTGGGAGCGCACCCATGCGCATGAGCCGTCCTATCTCGATCGAAGCCTCGTCTTGCGTGAATGCCTTGGCAAAGCAGGACAGATTCCCGATTCGGTCACGGCGGGACTTGTGGCAGCGCTACGCGAACTGGCCAAGGAGCAAGGTCCGCGCGTTTGCGTTGGGTTCGAGGAGACGTTCGAAGGCCGCCCCGATATCGTCATTCGCGGCACGGAGCCCGAGACGCTGGCGGAGGGCGTCCTGTCGCTTGTGGAGAAGTTCGGCGGCAAGGCCCGATGGAGCGTGCTCAAGCGCTTCGGCCCGCGCGGCAGTGACGCCGTCGCGCTAAGAGCCTGCCCGCCCTAATTCGCCGGTGAAAGCGGCGGCCGCCCACGGCGTCGGGCTAGCTCTGCCGACACTCCAGCACAAGGACCGTGATGTTGTCGGTGCCACCGGCGGTGTTGGCGGCAGCGACCAGCTTGTTCACGGCAGCGTCCAGATCTCCGGCCACTTTCAGGTGCTCGGGCAGGTTCACGTCCGGGACCATGCCCGAAAGGCCGTCCGAGCACATCAGGAAGATGTCGCCGTCGTGAATCTCCTCGGAGGTGATGTCCACCTGCACGGTGTCGCGCATGCCGAGGGCGCGGGTGATCACGTTCTTGTGCGGGAACTTGCGCTGCTCTTCATCGCTCATGCCGGGCCGGGCTTCCTTGTAGTCTTCGAGCAGCGAGTGGTCGCGGGTCAGTTGCCTGACCTGTCCATCCCGGATGCGGTAGCAGCGCGAATCGCCCACGTGCGCCACGTAGAAGCGATCGTCGGCGACCTGGCCGATGACGACCGTGGTGCCCATGCCGCTTAGGCGCACATCCTTCGACGCCGACTCGTGGATCTTCTTGTTGGCCAGCCGGATGGCGACGTTCAGCCGGTTTTCCAGCACCGACAGGGTGTGGTCCATCTTGTACGGCCAGGTGACGTCCTCGTCGCGAGTGCGCGCGAAAAATTCGCGAACCACGTCGGCAGCCATCTTGGATGCGACCTCGCCACAGGCGTGGCCGCCCATGCCGTCCGCCACGAGAAAAAGCTGCTCCTCCTCGATGAGGCAGAAGTAGTCCTCGTTGTGGTTGCGCTTGAGTCCTTGATCCGTCTTGGCAGCGTAGCGGATTCGCATGGGGAGCAGGGAACAGTTGACCGTCGGAGGTGGCCCCTTGTCAACCTTGTTGAACGAATCCTCAGATTCTGTCGGTGGTTGTTGACTGGCGCAAGGGTGATGGCTAAGGTACTGAACAAATGTCTAAGGTCCACCGGAGCATGGCCCGCGAAGTGCATAAACCGAGCAAGCAGGCCGTCAAGCGAGTGGCAGCTTCCGGCGGTACCCGCAAGGCGGGCGCCGCAAGCCGCAAGGTGAGCAAGCCCAAGAGCGACCCTCTGGCAGCTGTCGCGCAAGGGATCTCTGTCAAGGCGAAGGCGCCGCCAGGGACGGCCGCGGTTCTGGCCATCGGTGACGAGGTGCTGCGCGGGGAGATCGCGAATTCCAACGCCGCATTTCTGTCGGATCGGCTGTTCGATGCTGGCTACGATGTGCGCGCGCACCGGGTGGTTTCCGATACACCGGCCGACATTCGGGCCGCCATCGAGAGCCTGGCTGGCGAGGTGGCCGTGATCGTGGCCACGGGCGGACTTGGGCCGACCGACGACGACCGGACAGTGGACGTGGTCGCCGAATTGCTTGGGGTGGGCTCAACGGAGCACGCAGCCTCGCTCGACGCCATGAAACAGCGATTCTCCGCCCACGGTTTCGCGCTCACCCCCAACAACATGCGGCAAGTGCGCATTCCCGTGGGTGCAACCGCTTTTCCGAACGCGGCCGGCATCGCGCCGGGTTTCTGCCTGCGCATCGGAGAGGCCGAGGCCTATTTCCTTCCAGGAATTCCGCGCGAGATGGAGAGCATTTTCCTTTCTCAGTGCATGCCGCGGCTGGTTCAGCGCATGAGCGAGCACGGCGTGCCTCAGGCCGCGGTACGCACCTTCCACATCTACGGCATGGGTGAGTCGCACATCGATCACCGTCTGGTCGGCCTGCTCGGGAACATCCCGGATGTGACCGTGCACTTCCGCACGGCCTCGCCCGAGAACCACGTCAAGATCGTGGTGCGCACCAGCGACTTCGCCAAGAGCCAAGCTGTGCTCGAACAAGTCGACCACGAGTTACGCAAGCGCATCGGCCAAGGCATCTACGGCACCGACGGGGAAACCTTTCCCATGGTGGTGGGCAAGACCCTGCGTGAGGCGGGCGCGACCTTGGCCCTGGCCGAATCATGCACGGCTGGTTACGCGGGACAGTTGCTCACCTCGGAGCCTGGGGCGAGCGATTTTTTCTTGGGCGGCGTGATGGCCTACGCCAACGACGTCAAGACCAAGATCCTCGGCATTCCCGCCGAGCTGCTCACCGAACACGGGGCCGTCAGCGAGCCCTGCGCGCGTGCCATGGCCGAAGCGGCGCGGAATCTGACCGGCGCCACCATCGCCGTATCGATCACCGGCGTCGCCGGCAGCAGGATGGATGGACGTCCAGGCGCGCCGGCCGCCAGCACACCGGGCGAGAAGCCGGTGGGCTCGGTGTGCTTCGCCATCGCGGGCCCGCGCCCGACCAAATCCGTCAGCAAGCTTTTCTCCGGCGACCGCGAACGCATTCGCAGAGCGGCTGCGTTCCATGCGCTCGACATGGCCCGCCGGTATTTCATGTAGGGAGAAGAAATGGCAGCGAATATCGCAACGGCAAGTTCGGCAGGTTCGGCAAGTTCAGCAAGTTCAGATCGAAACGAGCGCAAGGAAACCAAGACCGACGCAGGCAAGGCGCCGGCGGCGCGTGACGCTGGCCGCGACCGGGCCATCGACCTGGCGGTTTCCACCATCGAAAAGCAATTCGGCAAGGGCAGCATTATGCGCTTGGGCGACGACATCGCTCCGCCCGAGGTGGACGTTGTTCCCACGGGCGCCCTTGGGCTCGACATCGCGCTCGGCCTGGGTGGGCTGCCGCGCGGACGCATCGTGGAAATCTATGGTCCGGAATCCTCGGGCAAGACCACGCTCGCGCTTCACGTGGTGGCGCAGGCGCAGCGTTCAGGCGGTATCTGTGCCTTCGTCGACGCCGAGCACGCGCTCGACGTCGGCTACGCGCGCAAGCTGGCGGTGAAGACCGACGATCTTCTGGTATCCCAACCCGATTGCGGCGAGCAGGCCCTGGAAATCACCGAGATGCTGGTGCGCTCGGGCGCGGTGGACGTGATCGTGGTGGACTCGGTGGCGGCACTGACCCCGCGGGCAGAGCTGGAAGGCGAGATGGGCGATTCCCACGTCGGCCTGCAGGCCCGCTTGATGAGCCAGGCCCTGCGCAAGTTGACCGGCACCATTTCCAAGTCCAACACCCTGGTCATCTTCATCAACCAGATTCGCATGAAGATCGGCGTGATGTTCGGCAATCCCGAAACCACCACGGGCGGCAACGCGCTCAAATTTTACGCCAGCGTGCGCCTCGATATTCGTCGCGTGGGCGCGCTCAAGGACGGCGAAAGAGTCGTGGGCAACCGGACGCGCGTGAAGGTGGTCAAGAATAAGATGGCGCCACCCTTCCGCGAGGTCGAGTTCGACATCATGTACGGCGAAGGCGTCAGCCACGAGGGCGACTTGGTCGATCTCGGCTCCGAGTGCGAGGCCGTCGAGAAGTCAGGCGCCTGGTTTGCCTTCGAGGGCGAGCGCATCGGGCAGGGGCGCGAGAACGCCAAGCAGTTCCTGCGCGAGCACAAGGACATCGCCGACAAGATCGAGGCCAAGATCCTGGCCCACCACGGCGTGAAGCGGGAAGCGGGTATGCCCGGCCAAGCGAATCAGTCGGGCACCGCCGTGCCCAAGCCCGGCCATCCCGAAAAGCGGGGTAGGTAGAGGACGCAGAGGCAGAGGAGGACGCAGAGGGCATTCTCCTCTGCAACGGACCGATTTCTCTCCTTGAACTGAATTTATTTCGCTGCATAAACTTGTCGCAGCCGGGTTCGGTGCGTACTACGATTTGTGCAATGTCACCGAAGAAGTCTATCCCCGAGGGGCCGATCGAGATTCCTGAGTTCTTGCCGATCCTTCCCTTGCGCAATTCCGTCCTGTTCCCGAATTCGATCATTCCCATCGACGTCGGGCGCAAGAAATCCGTGAAGCTGGTCGAGGAAGCTATCGCGAAGGAGAAGCCCATCATCGGCATCGTCACCCAGCGCGACGCGCGGGTCGAGGAGCCGGGACCGGCCGACCTCTATACCGTTGGCTGCGCCGCGCGCATCTTGAAGGTCATCAAGCTGGCCAAGGATAGCTTCTCGGTCATTTTGCAGGGGGTTTCGCGCGTGCGCATGCTCGAACTGGGCATGCAGGATCCCTATATGGTGGCCAAGATTCAGGTCCTACCGGATCCCGCCGGCAGCTCGGCCGAACTCGACGCCCTGGTGGTGAATGTGAAGGACGTCGCCAAGCGCGTGATCAAGCTCATGCCCGAGCTGCCCAAGGAAGCCTCGTCGCTGCTCGACAGCGTGAGCGAACCCGGCCAGCTCGCCGATCTCATCACCTCGAACCTCGACGTGCAGGTCGACGAGAAGCAAGAGATCCTTGAGATCTTCGATCTCAAGGCGCGCCTGCGGCGCGTGCTCCAGTTTCTCTCCCGGCAACACGAGGTGTTGAAAGTCCGCGAGAAGATCAACACCCAGGTGCAGGAGGAGATGGGGCGCAACCAGCGCGAGTACGTCCTGCGCCAGCAGCTCAAGGCCATCAAGGAAGAGCTGGGCGAGATCGACGAATCGGGCGGCGACCTCGACGATTTCCGCGAGAAGATCGCGGCGGCCAAGATGCCCGCCGACAGCGAGAAGGTCGCGCTCAAGCAGCTCGAACGGCTCAAGGTCATGCAGCCGTCCTCGGCCGAATACACGGTCACGCGGACCTACCTCGAGTGGCTGGTCGAACTGCCGTGGTCGATCATCACCGAGGATAAGCTCGACATCCCGGCGGCGCGCGACATTCTAAACGCGGATCACTACGACCTCGAAAAGGTCAAGAAGCGCATCCTCGAATACCTGGCCGTGCGCAAACTCAAGACCGACAAGAAGGGCCCCATCCTTTGCCTGGTGGGCCCGCCCGGCGTGGGCAAGACCTCGCTTGGCAAGTCCATCGCGCGCGCCTTGGGGCGCAAGTTCATGCGCATCTCCCTGGGCGGCGTGCGCGACGAGGCCGAGATTCGTGGCCACCGCCGCACCTACGTCGGTTCGCTCCCTGGACGCATCATCCAGGGCATGAAAAAAGTCGGGTCGAACAATCCCGTGTTCATGCTCGACGAGATCGACAAGCTCGGTCACGATTTCCGCGGCGACCCAGCAGCGGCCTTGCTCGAGGTCCTCGATCCAGAGCAGAACCACGCCTTCTCGGATCACTACCTCGAGGTGCCTTTTGATCTGTCGAAGGTCATGTTCATCGCCACCGCGAACATCCTCGACCCGGTGCCGCCGGCCCTGCGCGACCGCCTGGAGGTGCTCGAGATCCCGGGTTACACGCGCGAGGAGAAGCTGAACATCGCCAAGCAGTTTCTCATGAAGAAGCAGGTCGAGGAGCACGGTCTGACCGATGAGCGCCTGGTGTTCGACGACGACGCCGTGGGCGAGATCATCGACAGCTACACGCGCGAGGCAGGCGTGCGCAACCTCGAGCGCGAGATCGCCAATGTCATTCGCGCTGTGGCCGTGCTGGTCGCCGAGGGCAAGGCACAAGAAAAGGAAACCGTCACCCTAGCGCGCATTCCGGATTTCCTTGGGCCGCAAAAGTACCTGCCCGAGGTCGCAGACCGCACCGCCGAGGCGGGGGTTGCTACCGGCCTGGCCTGGACTCCCGTCGGTGGGGAGATCCTCTTCATCGAAGCCACGCGCATGAACGGCAAGGGCAACCTGGTGCTGACCGGGCAGCTCGGCGACGTGATGAAGGAATCGGCGCAGGCGGCGCTGTCGTTCATCCGGGCACACTCCAGGTGGCTCGGCCTTGACGACAGCTTCCTCGAGCGCAGCGACATCCACCTGCACATTCCCGCAGGCGCCATTCCCAAGGATGGCCCGTCGGCGGGCGTAACCATGTTCGCGTCCATGGTTTCCATGCTCACCGGAAAACCGGTGCGCAGCGATGTGGCCATGACCGGGGAGATCACCCTGCGCGGCTTGATTCTTCCCGTCGGCGGCATCAAGGAGAAATTCCTTGCCGCCCACCGCGCGGGCATCAAGCGGGTCATCATGCCCGAGCGCAATCGCAAGGACGTCATCGACATTCCCGAGCAGCCCAAAAGAGAGCTGGAGATCATCTATGTCAAGCGCATGGATGAACTCCTGCCGCTCGTGCTGACCGAGATGCCCGAGCTGAAGGGCACCATGATCGGTTCGGTCACGCCTCCGCCCGTGGTTCCCCCGCCGCCCGCGGCGTAGAGCGCGCCTGGAAACCGGAAAAACTTCACCACAGAGGGCCCAGAGAGCGCAGAGGTTGCGGAGGAAGAAGGGGTTCGGATCTAGGATCCGGAGAACCCTTCCTTTCCGGCCTCAGTGACTCCGCGCTCTCTGTGGTGAAAATCCCGATCCGTCTAGCGTCGGCGTGGCGCGATGGTCTTGCGGCCGGTGCGGTGGCCACCGGGGCGAGGACGCTTGGTCGGCGTGGGGGTGCGACTGGGCGGCGTGGATGGCTCCGAAGCAGGACGGGCTTCGAGCTTCTCCACGCGCTCGCGTAGACGGGTGGATTCGCCGCACAGGCGTTCGACCTCCTCGCCAAGCTTGCGTAGCTTGTCGCCGGGCGCGCCCTTTTCGCGCAGCTGCGTGATGGCGTTGCGGAACCGGCGTTTGACCCGGCCGTCGAGCTCGGCGCTGCGTGCGCGTTCGATAGCGGAGATGGAGCGCACATCGCCAAGCTCGGCCAGGGCAAGAGCGGCGTCCATGCGCACGCGGAAGTCCGGGTCGGCGAGCACCGCTTCCAGACGCTCGCGCGCGCGGCGGGCATTGGCCGTGCCTTCTGCAAGTCGGCCGAGGGCGGTGACCGCGGCCCGGCGCGATTGGAACGAGGCCTTACGCGTGATCGCCGCTTCGACCACCGGATAGGCCGCCTCGTCGGAGGTCGCTCCCAGGCCCTCTAGGGCGCGGGCTCGAATCGTGTCATTGAAGACGCGCCGGTCGAGCACGGGCGTGAGGATCTCCACGGCGCGCAGCGAGCGCACCCGGCCGAGGGCGAGAGCCGCATTCGCCTCGGCAAACAGGCTGGCATCGCCTTCGCGCACCCACTGCTCGAGTACCTCGGCGGCCCGTACGTTGCCGGGATCGAAATCGATGCGGAATTCGCCCAGCGCGGCCGCGATGGCGCGCCTCACTTTCGGAAGTTTCTGCTGGCGGGAAGCGACGAGCGCGTCGAGGGCATCCTGGCGCCTGGTCTTGCCCAGGGCCGTGGCCGCCGCCGCGCGCACGGCCCAGAAGGCGTCGGTTTCCAGGGCGCTTCGCAAAGCGGCCACCGACGTGCTGTCGGGTTTGTCGGCCAGGGCACGCGCCGCAAGCACGCGGTCGACGGCGAGGCTGGCGCAGGCAAGCTGGCGTATCCACAGCGGCCGGGACTTGTCGAATTTGACGGTCTTGAGCAAGACATCGCCGGGATCGAAGATGACTTGGTCCGGCGCTTGGTCGAGTTTGAACTCGAAGGTGTGCGAGCGCTGCTGGATGTGGATGGGCTCGTCGCGCTCCTGGCCGGAGACATCGAGACGCACGGCGGTCCGCAGGTCGTAAACCTTGTCGCCTTCCTGCTTCTGTTCGACCCGCAGCGAGCCCACGTGCTTGTCAGCATCCCATTCCCAGGCGCACTCGATTTCCGGGTGTCCCGCTCGGTCGGTCCATTGGTGAAAGAAGCGATCCAGGTTACGCCCGGTTGCTTCTTCGACGGCGCGGGCCAGGTCGCGAGTTTCCACCGACCCGCGTGCATGCCGTTCGACATACAGACGCAGGGTGCGGAAGAAATCCGCATCGCCGATCTCGTGGCGGAGCATGTGCAGGACGCGCCCGCCCTTTTCGTAGAGATGGCGGTCGAAAAGATCGATGGGCTCTTCGAACTGGCGGCACACGATGGGGCGCTGGTACTCGCAAGCTTCGTCGAGATATCCGTCAAGATCGCCCAGCAGATCGATGTCGGCCTCGTCGCGGCCGCGCGAGTGCGTGCGCCAGATGTACTCGAAATAGGTGGCGAAGCCTTCGTTGAGCCAGGCCTCGGGCCATTCGCGGCAGGTCACGAGGTCGCCCCACCATTGGTGGGCCAGCTCGTGCGCGACCAGGTAATCGATGTCTTGGTCCAGGGCGGCGCGCTCGTCGAGCAATGCTTCGACGGTGAGCGTGGTGGCCGAGGTGTTCTCCATGCCGCCGAAGATGAAATCCGAAACGAAGATCTGGCTGTAACGCCGGAACGGATAAGGCACGCCGATGACCTTCGAGAAAAAGTCGATGAGCGCGGGCGTGGCCGAAAGGCTCCGCTGCAAATCGGCCTCGCGGCCTTTGGGGCCGTAGTAGTACACGTCGACCCCGGTTTCCGGGGCGCGATCCTTGATTTCGACGAACTCCCCGCACACCAAGGTGACCAAGTATGGGGAATGAGGGAAATCCAAGGCATAGTGCCACTCGGCCTTGCCGTTGCCGAGATCGCGGCGCTCCCGCAGATCGCCGTTCGAGAGCACGAACAGATCCTTGGGCGCTGTGCACAGGACCTCGCTAGTGGACTTGAGCAGAGGCGCATCGACGCACGGAAAATAGAAGCGCGAGTCTTCGTCTTGTCCCTGCGTCCAGCACTCGCGCGGCCTACTCGGATGTGCCTCGTCCGGTCCCACGAAGTAGAGCCCGCGCGTGGGCGCGCAGCGGTAGTCGATGGCGACGGCGAAGGTGTCGCCGCGTCGGCGCGGGGTTTCGAGCTCGATGCGCAGCCGTTTGCCGTCGTAGTGGGTGGCCTTGGCCGGCACGTTCTCGACGGTGACGGCGGTGAGGGTCATGTCCACCGCGTCCACCTCGACCGCGCGCAGGTCATCCCGTCGGCATTGCAGCGCGAGCGTGACCTTGCCGCGCAGGGTGCGCGCTTGCAGATCCGGCACGAGTTCGAGCCGCATGTGCGCGACGGAAACGGGACAGTCAGGAGCGAAATGAGTCTGGGTGCCTGGCGTGGCGAAGGGTCTTGGCATGGTTTGTCGGAAGGAACGTTAACCTGGAATGTGCGATCCGGCTAGCGGACAGACGCATGCCACGCATGCCTTGACCGACGGCGGCTGGGGCGCGGGACCGGAAACTCGAACCATGTCCGCACATCGCTGTCCAGACCCACGCCGTGCATGAAGTTGTAGACCGCGCGTCGCAGGCCTTCGCCGAATACCCCGGGATCTGGACGTCCGGGCTCGTCGAACGTGATTTCATTACGGGAAAACGCGCCTTCGCCCGCATCCAGGATACGCAGGCACAACTTGCTTCGATCGCGAAAGGCGGGGCTGTGGGCGGTCAAGGCAAAGCGGTGCCAGTAGGCCGAGTGCAGACTCCCGCTGGCAAACAGGCCGCGCACAAACTCCAGCGCGTCGACGGTCTCTTGCGCGGTCTGCGTCGGGTAGCCGTACATCAGATAGGCGTGAACCAGGATGCCAGCGTCGGACAGCGCGCGCATGGCCTGGGCGGACTGGGCCGTGGTGATGCCCTTGTCCATCAGGGCGAGCAGGCGATCGTGCGCACACTCGAGACCGCCGCTCATGGCCAGGCAGCCCGAGCGCGCCATGAGCCGCGTCAGTTCGTCGTTGAACTTCTTTTCGAATCGGATGTTCGCCCACCATTCGACGCGCAGGCCGCGGTCGAGGATCAGTCTCGACAAATTGCCCAGTAAGGCCGGTGGCGCGGCCTCGTCGACGAAATGGAAGCCGGCAAGGCCCGTGTCGGCCATCGCGCGCTCCATCCAGGCAACAATCATCGCCGCGTCCGCTGGATCGTAGCCGCGGATGTAGTCGAGCGAGGTATCGCAGAAGGCGCAGCGGTGCCAGTAACAGCCGTGCGCGAGCGTCAGCTTGATCCACGGGCGTTCGGTCCACAGGCGGTGCATGGGATTGGGGCTTTCAGCCATGGCGACATAGCCAGCCGTTGCCAGCGATGAGAAATCGGGGGCCGGCCGCTCGCGATGGCGCAGGTGCGGTGCCGAGGCGTCGTCGCACGTGATCACGCATCCCTGCTGGCGGATGCGAGTACGCACCAGTGCGGGCGGGGATTTGGGATTGGCGAGCGATTCGACGATTCGAAGAAGCGGGATTTCGCCGTCGTCGTAGGTGACGTAGTCGAAGGTGTCGAACACGCGCGGTTCGCCAAGCTCGCGCAACTCGGTGTTGACATAGCCGCCACCGAGCACTGTCGTGATGCTTGGGTCGATGGCTTTCATGCGCCTGGCGATGCGGAATGCGCCGTAGAGCGCGCCAGGGAAGGGCACGGTCAGGCCGACGAGCTGCGGCCGGTGCGCGGCGAACGCGGCCTTTGCCAGGTCGTCGATCCAGCGATCGAGGAGGGTCGGCCGGCGCACAAGTGCGCGGGCCAGCGGCTCGAAGCCAGCGGCGTCGGCGGCCAGGTGTTCGGCGTAGCGGGCCAGTTCGAAGCGATCGTCGAGGCCCTCGCGCACAGCGTCCGCAATCTCGTCGAGAAACAGGCTGGCGCGGTGGCGCGCGATGACATCCACCGCCTCGCCGTCGACGAGACCGCGCAGGGCCGCGAAGCGCGATCCCTCGGGCAGACTCGCCGGCGTCGCAAGGTGCGCAGCGAGTGCGGGCGCGCGTCCTTGCAGAAAGAGCACGGCGTTCGCAACAGAGGCACGGATGTCCGCCGCATGTTGCAGGAAGTGCCGGACCGATGCAGGCCGCCGCTTGCCCTGGAATTTCCGGCGCAAGGCGCGCTCGACCGCGGCTACGCCGCCGGGCGAGAACAAGCGCAGCGCCAGCCCCAGCGAAAGATCTTCCTGCGCGACCTCGTGACCCTTGTCACGCAAGAACGCCGCGAGCACGGGCACGGCCGGGTAGGCCGTGTTGAATTGCACCATGGGCGGTGTGACGAGCAGAACGCGCATCGGCTGCCGAATGCTAGCGCGGCTTTCCGACGGACGCCTACTCAAGTAGCAGACGCGCGCGCTCGATGCGCGCGACCAGCGACACCAGGCGCGGATCGGCGGAAATGGCGGCGAGCAAGTTGGTCGCCGCGACGGTGTAGGCGGCGCGGTCGAGCTGGCCGGAAAGCAGGCGGTAGCGTAGGAACAGAAACGCGGTCTGCGCGACGTCCGACAAACAGTAACCGCGCAGGGCTTCGATCTGGCCGGTGCGATAGAGGGCCTCGACCTGGCTGCCGTCGACGCCGTCCTTGCCCGGCAACCCGATCAAGCGGGCCGCGCCGTGCAGTGACGTCATGCGGGTGGCGCCGTGGTCGGCCAGTACGTCGCACAGGTCAAGGTGGCCTTCGGTGCTGTAGCGATAGCGATAGTCGCGGTTGCGGTAGTACCAGGGCGCGGAGACCCCGTAGCGCAGGCTGCGCAGCATGAGCACGGGCAGGTCGAAGCCGCGGCCGTTCCAGCTCACGATGGTGGGCTCGTACTTGGCCATGAACTCGGCGAAGTCGGCCAGCATGCCGCCCTCGTCCTTGCCTTCGCCGATGGTGCCGGTCTTCTTGCAGACCAGGTTCTCGTCCAGCCACATCACGCCGATGACGACCGGCTTGCAGGCGAAGATGGGCGGAAACGTCCGCTCGGTTCCTGGGCTCGGTTGCGCCGGCGCGTAGAGTTCGGCGTCGGGAATGGTTTCGATGTCGAGCACCAAGTGGGTCGTGGCTGCCATGTGCGCTGGGTATTCTAGCGCGGAAACTGGGTTGTCCGTGCACGGGGTGCGAACAAAGGCTACTGTTTGCTGAGCGGCATGAGCCAGGATCGCTATAGCGGGGCAACAGACAGGCCCGAGGTCGGAAGGCCGCGCTCCTTGCGGCAGGTGCGCGCCGCCCAACTTCGTGCTCGCGCGCTGCGCTGGGCCATCGGCAAGTCGGCGCTGGGTTCGGCTTTCCTCGTGGGCGCGCTAACCTATGCCCTGTCACCGCAACGGCACAGCGACATGAGCCGGATTTGGATGGCGTTTCTACTCGTCTTGTCGACGTTGAACGTGGGCCTTGGCCTGCGCACCTTTTCGCGTGTGCACCGGCGGGCCGCGCGCTACTGGCCCATCGCCACCGCGGCCTGGGGCATTCTGTCGACGGTGCTCGTCCGCATTCTTATGCGGCTCTAATGCGCGTGATCAGCCCGACGGATCTCAGAAAAATACGCGTGAGTGACGACGGGCTTTGCCCGGCGTCACTGTTCGCCGGGGATATAAAGGACCCTCCCAGGGTCCTTTTCAAAAAGACAAGTAGGCAAGCGCGCCGAGGTTGCCGGGCGCGATGGCTGGGAGCACGATGAGGTTGCTGCGGTTCTTCCTTGCGGCCATGGCCGTCGGCTTGGCGAAGTAGCCACGGTACAAGAAGACACTCGATGCGACGAGAAACGCTCCGCCAACGCCGTAGCCCACCCACTGCAGTTTCGTATAGTTGTCGCCCGTGTTCTGTTGGTTCTTGACGTAGTTGAGCTCGTTCTGATCCAAAGTTTTGTAGCGATAACGATCGAGATTGCTGTTGATGCTGGACACCTTGTAGCTCGAATAGCCGCCCAGACCCACGCCGACCAAGCCGAGACCCAGGAACGCCCACGCACCGATGCGCGAGCCCTGGTTGAAGGGCTCAGGGGCGGGCGCGGGTTCATTCTCGCTAGGGACGCTGGCGGCAGGCTCGACCCCGGGTTCGGGCGCGAGCGGGACAGCTTGAGCCCCATCGATGGCTTTGAGTTGGACGGGGATCTTCTCGGTCGCACTCGAAGCGAGGGTCACGTTGCGTTCCCACTTCTCATAGCCGCTCTTGCTCACGGTGATTTGGTGCTGTCCTCCAGCGATGCCGGCCAAGGTTAACCCGTCGACACCGAGCAGCCCCACCTGAGCTCCGTCGAGCCAAACCGACGCGCCGACAACGCCCCCCGTGACCTTGAGCGTCCCTGGTTGCGCCTGTCCAGTGAGGGTCGCGAACCACTTCTGCACGGGTGCGCGCAGGCCCACGGGTGCGGCCTGGGTCTTCGTGATCTGCTCCGAGATCCAGGACTCGACCACGCCCCGCTCGGCATCGAGGATCTTGAGCGTGACGATGAAGGCGTCGGTGCCAACCGGCTGCACGTTGCCAAAAATGAGCTTGGCCGAGCCAATGCTTTGTGCTGCCTGGGTCATGCACGGAGGCGCCTCGTCAGGACAGCTGAATACGAGCTTCACCTCGACCAGATCCCTCCCTGGGACGAGACGATAGCCCGACGACGAGGTCACCCGTTGCCGCAAGGCCTCGGTCACCGCGCTGGCGACTGCTTCGGGCGCGCCGGCGGCGGGCTCCAGGCCGAGGACCGAAAGGGTCACGTCGCCTGCAGATGCCGCTGGGCTCAGGAGGAGCAAGCCGGCAAAAACACCAAGCGTGGACAGGGAAGATACCCGGTGAGCAATGTTTCTCATGACTTCTGGCGATGTTTTCCTACACCTTGAGTAATGTCAATGCAGACGCGAAGTACTTTGCGCCGCCGATGTCCACCTGGCGCGCTGTGCCTGTGTTAGCGTATCGCCCCCATGCGGCTCGGCGTGTCGGCAAAAATCCTCATCGCGTATGCCGTTCTCCTCGGAATGCTCGCTGCCAGCAGCCTATTTACGCTGCTTTATCTCCGCAGGGGGCGGCAGGAGCTGGCGGCCAACCAGCGCCGCCTGGAGGTGCAAGTCGCGGTGGATGCCTCGCTGCGCTCGCTTGAGGACTTTGCCAAGATGCGAGCCGCGGAGGGCACGGGCTCCACGCTCGGGCTCACCAGCCGGGTGGCGGCCCAAAACGGGATCGCGTCCGCGCGGCAGACTCTCAAGGACGCGCTCGACGCCATCGACCGCTATTTTAAGGAAGAAGCCAACCCGTCCCGGCGGGACGAGTTCACCGGCTACCGGCGCGATATCGCGGATCTCGACCAGCGCGTGGTGGGCGCGGCGGCCGCGCTTGGCAGCAGCGAACTGGCTGCCGGCGACAGCAACGAGGCCGACCGCAGCCTGGCCAACCTGCTCAGCCGCTTTCACGGTCTCAAGAACAATCTGCGCGGCCAGGGCAAACAGATCGCTCAGCAGCTCTCCGACAACGAACGGCGCGCCGTGGAGATCGCCTTTGCGTTGAGCGGGTTGGGGTTGCTGCTGGCCGTGGGTGCGGCGCTGGTGATGGTGCGTACCCTGCGGCCCTTGAATGTCTTGCGCGAACATACCAAGCAGATCGCTGGCGGCGACTACGCCCGGCGCACCGGGATCGCTTCGCGCGACGAGATCGGCGACCTGGCGCGCGAATTTGACGCCATGGCGGCGGCTATCGAGGAGCGCGAGCACAAGCTGATTCGTTCCGAGCGCCTGGCCACCGTCGGGCGCATGGCCGCGCACATCACGCACGAGATCCGCAACCCGCTCGCATCGCTGGGGCTGAACGTCGAACTTCTGGGCGACGAGGTGGGCGCCGACAATCAGGAAGCGCGCAAGCTCGTCAACTCTATCGGCAAGGAAGTCGACCGGCTGAGCGAGATCACCGAAACCTACCTGCGCTTCGTGCGCCTGCCCAAGCCCAAGCTGGAACGCGAGGATCTGGGCGCCGTCGCGATGTCGGTGTTGGAATTCGCCGGGAGCGAACTCGCGCTGGCCGGGATCGGGTGGACCATCGACATCGAACCCGGTTTGCCCGAGGTCGTGGCGGATGAAAGCCAGCTGCGGCAGGCCTTGCTCAACCTCGTGCGCAACGCCAAAGAGGCCATGCCCGGCGGCGGCAGCATCCGCCTCGAAGTTGGCAAGGCGGCGGAAGGGCAAGTGCGACTGGTTCTCGCGGACAGCGGCCCCGGTATTCCGCCCGAGAACCTGGCCAATATCTTCGAGCCGTTCTTCTCTACCAAGGCCAAGGGCACGGGGCTTGGCCTGGCCCTGGTTCAGCAGATCGTGAGCGAGCACGGAGGGCGCATCGAGGTCGACTGCCCACCCGGAGGTGGTACCAGGTTCACGATTTTTCTGCCGGTTGCCAAGGCGCGGGCAGCCGACCTTGCGGCCGGCGAGGCGTAGGTGCGGTCGGCGCGAGACGTCGGAGAACCACGACAGATCTGCCATGGCGATGTCTCTCGTGAGGCCGCTAGACAGGAGGCAACGGGCGCCTGTTGCCAGCAACACCGAGAGAATGCCTTTTTTTTCTACTTCTTGTGCTTTGGCTCGCTTTTCGCAAGGAGGTTTACGTGTGACAATCGGAAAGGGTGCTGCCATGACGAATCGATCCTTGCTGGTTTCCGCTTTGGCGTCTTGCCTTCTGGCCGCCGGCGCTGCCGGGTGCTCTTCAGGCAGCATGGGCGCCACGCCAGGCGGCGCGCAGGACAACGGCCTGGCGCAAACCCAAGTGAACAACGGGCAGGTTCCTCAGCCCTCGGCGTTCACGGTCGAGGGGCTGCTCAATCAATACGACCTGCCGCTGGAAAGCTTTGCTTGCGCTCAAGACCTGTGCATCGACGCCGCCTATGGTGTGGCGCCGGTTCTGGTCGAGAATCGCTCCGCAGTGTTCGTCCAAATCGGCTTCTCGTCGGGCATCGACGCGGCGACCTTCAAGCGGCTGCCGCTCAACCTCTCCGTGGTCGTAGACCGTTCGGGCTCGATGGCTTCGGATAGTAAGCTCGATTCGGTCAAGCAGGCGCTTGGCCACCTCATCGACCAGCTTGGCGAAGGCGATCGCCTGTCCATCGTCTTGTTCGACGATCGCGTGGACGTGCTCGTCGAACCGGCGCTGGTCACCGACAAGGCGAAGTTGAAGACCGCCGTCGCCAGCATCGCCGCACGCGGTACCACGAACATGGCGGCTGGGCTTGGCCAGGGATCTGCGTTCGTACAGGCCTACGCCGGGCAGCCGGGGATCTCGGATCGGGTGATGATCTTCACCGATGCCTTGACCAACACCGGCGACACCGACCAAGCCTCGTTTATCCAAATCGCCGCCAGCAATGCCGCCCAGAACATCGGCATCACCTTGTTCGGTGTAGGCACGGATCTCAACCAGGATCTGGTACTTGCCATCACCGGCCTGCGAGGCGGCAACTACTTCTTCCTTCAAGACGCCACCAAGATAGCCAGCGTGTTCGACGTCGATTTCGACTACCTCGTGACTCCTCTTGCCTACGACCTCGACTTTCGACTGTTGCCTGCCGCAGGTTTCGTCATCACCGCGGTCTACGGATTCCCAGCCTGGCGCACTGGCAGTACCACCGTCGAGTTCAATATTCCCAGCGTCTTCCTCTCGCGCAACCACGGTGCCATCATCGTGCGCCTCGATCCCATCAATCGCATTTGGCCCCCGGGACAAAGCCCACTGGCCGAGCTTTCGCTCACCTACACGCCCGTCGACGGAAGCGCCCAGGTGTCGCAGTCGCTGGAGGCTACCTATTCCGACACCGCGCCCCTGACCGACAACACCATCTTCTATTCGCAGCGGGCCGTACGCAAGTCGGTAGCGCTGGTGAACACCGCGCTGGCCGAGAGCCAAGCCTGCCAGATCTATTGGAACGCCACCGGCACGCGCGACAGCGCGCTCACCTTGCTCGAAACGACCCGGACCATGTTGCTCGCCGAAGCCGCTGCGATCGAAGACCTCGATTTGCCTATCGAGGCCAGCAACGTCGCCAAGCTGGAAAGCAACATGAGCTATTCCAACCCAGGGACGGGCGGCAGCTACTCTGACAGCTCACCCTACGGACAGCAACAGCCCATGGCCTGTTCATTTGCAGTGGGCTCGTCTGGGGATCGCTCGGCGCTGCTGGGCTTGCTGTTGATTGGGCTGGTGGCGATTCTTCGCCACCAGGCGCGCCGTCTCTCGACCAGGGGAGACGATTCGGCGCATCGCGCGCCTTGAGCTTTGGCAGCCCGCCGACTACGATTCGCGCGTGACATCGCCGCTGGTTTCCGTGTCCGTCGACCTCGATGCCGTCGAGTGCTACCACCGCATTCACGCTCTTACCGACGGACCGTCTGCCGAGGCGCGCTTTGCGATCCTGCGGCGGGCGTTGCCCCGGTTGGGCGAGCTGTTCGCCCGCCACGGGATCGCCGCGACGCTGTTCACGGTGGGCCGCGATCTGGAAGACGATACGGAGGGCAGGCACATCGTTGCCGACCTGGCCAAGGCGGGTCACGAGATCGCCAGCCATTCGTATTCGCACCCCTACGACCTCGTTCGCTTGGGCCGGGTGAAAATCGCCGCCGAGATCGACCGCGCCGGGGCCGTCATCGCCGAGGCATGCGGCCGTCCGCCGGTGGGCTTCCGCGCGCCCGGCTACGAGATCTCGGCCGAGCTGATCGAAATTCTGTGCGAGCGTGGCTACCGCTACGACTCGTCGGCCTTTCCCGCGATTCCCTACTATCTGGCCAAGGCCGCGGTCATGGCTGGCTTGCGCGTGGCGGGGCGCAAGTCGGGCAGCATCCTCGGCAGCCCGCGAGTACTGGCCGCGCCGTGCACGCCCTACCAGCCTGCCGCAGGTGCGCCCTATCGTCGCGGAAACCTGCCCATCGTCGAAATGCCCGTGACCGTGACGCCGTTCCTTCGATTGCACGTCATCGGCACGATGCTGGTCATCTCGCCCGAGTGGCTGCGCCGCCGGTTGGTGGCGTCTGCCTTGGGTACCAAGCATTTCAATCTGGAACTTCACGGTATCGACCTCACGGACGCAGGCTCGGATGGCATTTCACCCGCGCTTGTAGCCCGTCAACCCGACCTGCGCGTGCCGCTTGCCCGCAAACTCGCCGCGCTCGACGCCACCTTGACCGAGGCGCGTGCCGCCGGCGCGACCTTCCTGACGCTGGCCCAAGCGGCCGAACGATTCCGGGCTGAAGGAATGTAGGAAGAACACAGAGAACAAAGCAGACAATAGCTGTACCCACGGAGCAGGCATCCGGCTTGCAGATCGCCGACTCACCATGCGCAAGTACCTAAATTCCCATAGCCATCCCCGACGCTTCAGCGACTTCGATGTCGCGGTCTGGCTGGCCGGCCCGTGCGTGCTGGCGATGGTGCTCGCCGCAGGCTGCGGCTCGAGTGACAGCCCCCACACGCGCAGCCCGGATGGCGGCTTCGACCTCTTGCCGTCACCCCCGGACCTGGTCAACGACAGGGACCAAGCTCCGCCGGACAACCCTCTCCTCGATGTCCCTGCGGAGGGGCTGAGCACGATCGATGGCGATGCTTGCCAGGCGCCGAAGGTCTGGCGCTACCAGGAACCCAGCTGCGGTGCCGAGGCCCATCCCGTCTGCGGCAACTCAGGTGGAGATGCGTGCCTGGCGCTGGCCTGCGGTTGTGATGGAGAGATCCTCTCGGGTTGCGACTACTACACCAAGCCCTGGCGGTCGAGAGGCGTCTGCCCGGGCACCTGCTACAGCCCGACCAGCAATCTCGAGTGGTCGACTTGGGCTGGTCTCGTCAAAGGCTGCGCGTGCAATCCGGCCAGCGACAAGGCCCAGTGTGTGTCCGTCGGCGGTATCCTCCACCCCATCTCATGCACACAAGGCGCATGGCTCATCGACTCGACGAGCCCCTGCATCGATGGCGGCCCGCCGCCTCCGCCCTTGGACGGCGGGTTGGATCAGGCCCCCCTCGATGGCGCTATCGACGGGGCGTCCCTCGACGGCGCTATCGATGGGAAGTCTAGCGACGGGGCGTCCAGCGACGATGGCGGGTCTTGCCAGGCCCCCAATGTGTGGCGCTACCAGAACCCCGGTTGTGGTGCCGAGGCGCGCCCGGTCTGTGGTAGTTCCATCCAGGACGCGGGTTTGGCGTTCGCTTGCGGTTGCGACGGCAAGACTCTGATTGGATTCGACTACTTCAAGCAGCCCTGGAGCTCACGCGGCGTGTGCCCCGAGGTATGCTACAGCCCGACCCACAACCTCGAGGTCGCCAACTGGGCAGGGCTGATGGGTTGCGCCTGCAATCCAGCCACGGATGCCACCCAGTGTGAGTTCTCGGACGGGTGGGCCGGGATGCGTACCATCGCCTGCGTCGCTGGCAAGTGGCAACTCGACACCTCGACCACCTGCACCGTCGTCGACGGCGGGACCGTTGTCGTCGACGGCGGCAGCAGCGGTTGAGCCGCTACCTCGCGAGCCCGGTGCACGGACCGCTCCGGTTCCGCCACAACCCCGACCAAGGTCGATTCAGTCAACTCCGAAGCGACTCTGTGTCCTCTGTGTTTCACTTCCTTTGCCCCTCACCTGGGATATGCTCGGTGGCCGATGGCTTGGTCCGAGGCCGAAACCGTCCAGGAGACGCCGAGCGCCGGTCGCGCGTTCGCCGCGACGGCGTACGACGCCGAACGTCCGCCGGTGGTGACCAAGGACGAGGGGCAGGATCCCCTCATCGGCAAGCACGTCGACCACTTCGAGATTCGCGGTTTGCTCGGCGAAGGCGGGATGGGGCGCGTGTATCTGGCTCACGACATGTCCCTCAACCGGCCGGTGGCGCTCAAACTCCTGCGTCGCGAGCTGGCCGACAATCCGGCGCTGATGTCGCGCCTGGTGGACGAGGGGCGGGCCCAGGCGCGCTTGCAACACCCCAACGTCGTCACCATCTACTACATCGGCAACTTCGAAGGCGCGTCCTACTTCGTCATGGAGTATGTGCGAGGAAAAACCCTGGCCGAGCTGCTAGAAAAGGATGGACCACTGGCGTGGGGCGACGCCCTTGAATACGTCATCCAGACCGCGCGCGCCCTGGCCACCGCCCATGCGCGCGGAATGATCCACCGCGACGTCAAGCCATCGAATATCTTGCTCGGCGGCGTTCCCACCGGCGCCCAGCGGGCCGAGGTCAAGGTCGCAGACTTCGGGCTGGCCACGTCCGACGAGAAGGCCGCGGGCCGGTTCGTGGGCACGCCCTACTACGCCGCACCGGAGCAGATCGCCGGCGCGGCTCCTGATTTGCGCAGCGACATCTACACGCTCGCCGTCACCTTCCACGAGCTTCTGACCGGGAAGGTACCCTTCAAGGCCGACAGCCTGGAGGCCATGGCCGAACTGCACCGGACAGCCCCGCGGCCGCAGATTGCCGACGAGGTGGCGCCCTGGCGCTTGCGCCAGCTCATTGCCGAGATGATGGATCCCGATCCGCGCAAGCGCCCGCAGAGCTACGACGCGCTCTTGGCGCAGCTAGAATCGGTGCGGCCCCGGCCGCGCGTGGCTGGCGGCCTCTTGCCGCGCGGAGTGGCCCTGGCCATCGATCTCATGCTCTTCGCGCCGCTTGGGCAGATTGTCGCGGCGTCGCTGTCGTGGACGCAGGAAGCAGCCACGCAGATCTGGCTCGCGTTGTTCGGCACCTATTACATCGTCACGCATCGCTTGTGGGGCAAGACCCTGGGCAAGCGCTTGCTGGGCCTGCACGTTGTGGGGACGACCCGGCGGGTACGCGTGCCGGGGCTGCTGTTGCGCTTTGCCGTCGAATTCTGGGGACCGCTGGCGGCCCTGGCCATCATCAGCTTGCAGATTGGCGCCGTGACCGATCTTGTGGCGGTGAAGGATCGCGTGATGGGCTCGCTCGGGGCAAGTCCCATGCCGCTGTGGGATCGCGGCCTGGACGTGCTTTTGCGCACGATGCTGGTTCCCAATTCGATTGTGGCCATTCCGTGGCTGGCGGGATTTCTCTTTGCCCTGGTGGATCGCGACCGACAAACCCTGCACGACCGCGCGGCCCGGACGCGGGTGATCTACGAGGCCCGGACGCTTGATGAAGAGGGCAGAATCGCGGGTTCCTGAGCTCCTCGGGAATGGCTGGCAACTCCAAGTCTGCTAAGGTGACGTCGTGAATCCAGAACACTTGCGTGTCTTGCTTGAATCCGTGCAAAGCGGCCAAACCGGCGTGGATCAAGCCCTGACCGAGTTGCGCGATCTGCCCTTTCGCTCGCTCGGTTTCGCCCACGCCGATACCCATCGCCACTTGCGCACTGGATTTCCCGAGGTGATTTTCGGCACGGGCAAGACCCCGGCGCAGATTGCGAGCTTGCTCGGCGAACTTGGCAAGGATGGCGCCACGGTCATGGCGACCCGGATCTCGGCCGAGGTCGCGCGCGAGGTGATGGAGGCGGTGCCCGCGGCCCGCTACCTCGAAGGCGCGCGCATCGTGGTACTGGGCGCGGTCCCGGAGCCGACGCGAGGCCGCGGCACCATCGCCGTGCTCTCGGCGGGCACGGCCGATATTCCCATCGCCGAGGAAGCCGCGGTGACGGCTGAACTCGATGGCAATCGCGTGGCGCGGATCTTCGACGTGGGCGTGGCCGGGCTGCACCGCTTGCTTGCCCACCGCGAGCCCGTCGAGAAGGCGGAGGTGCTGGTGGTGGTTGCTGGCATGGATGGGGTTTTGCCGACCGTCGTGGCCGGACTGTTCTCGCGCCCGGTGATCGCCGTGCCCACCAGCGTCGGGTACGGCGCCTCGATGGGCGGCATCGCGGCGCTACTCACCATGCTCAATTCGTGCGCCACGGGCGTTGCCGTGGTGAACATCGACAATGGCTTCGGCGCCGGCCGCATGGCCTCGCTGCTCAACCGGGTGCGTGCGTGATGGCGGCGCGGCTTGCCCAGGGATTGCACCTGCACTTCGATCCGTGCTCGGGCGTGGCGGGCGACATGACCGTGGCCGCGCTGGTCGACGCCGGGGTGCCGGAGAAGATCGTACGCGATGCCATTCGCGCGGTCGGATTGAAGGAATTGAAGGTTGGTTTCGAGCGGAGGAAGAGGGGCGCTTTTGTTGGGCTGGGATTCAATGTGGATTTTCCGGGGAAGGGGGAGAAGCGCGGTCACGGCCACGGCCACGACCACGAGCACGACCCCCCCTTCGGGGGCTTCGGGACCTACACCACCCCTGCCACCCCCGCTCGCTTCGCTCGCGCCCTCGACGACCACAACCACGACCACGGGCATGCGCACGACCATGCGCATGGACACGGCCACGAACATCGCGACTACGCGGAAATTCGCCGGCTGCTTCGGCGGGCGGGACTGGACACGAAGGCGAAGAAGTTGGCCGAGGACATCTTCGAGCGCATCGCGGTGGCCGAGGCGGCGCTGCATGGGATGACGGTGGACAAGGTGGCGTTTCACGAGGTCGGGGCTTGGGACTCCATCGCCGACATCGTGGGCGCGGCGGCGGCGCTGGCCTGGCTTGCGCCCGCGGCCATCACGTCTTCGCCGCCGGTGCTGGGGTCAGGGACGATTCGTACGGCGCACGGGCTGATGCCTGTCCCAGCTCCTGCAACCACCGCACTCTTGCGCGGGATACCAGTCCTTGCCGAAGGCATGGGCGAGCTCACCACGCCGACGGGGGCTGCGATTCTGGCCGCGGTCGTGCAATCGTTTGGCCCACCGCCGCCCATGCGCCTGTGTGCGCAGGGATTTGGCGCGGGCACGCGCGAACATGCCGATCGGCCGAACGTGTTGCGCGTGATTCTAGGCGAAACCCTGGGGCAGGCGTTGCCCGCCTCGGAAAGCGAAGTCGTGCTGGTCGCCGCCAACATTGACGACATGAATCCGCAACTCGCCGATCCGCTCTTGACTGCGCTGTTCGCGGCCGGCGCGCTCGATGCGTGGCTCTTACCCATTCAGATGAAGAAAGGCCGGCCGGCCATCGAGGTGTCGGCGCTCTGCCCGCACGGTGCGCTGGCTTCGGTCGAGGATGCCTTCTTCGCCAACTCCACGACCATCGGTTTGCGCCGTCAGGTCATGCAGCGAACCGTGCTCGAACGCGCGCTTGCCAAGGTCGCGACTTCCTTCGGCGAGGTGCGCGTGAAGGTGGCGTCGCGGGCAGGCGAGATTTTGGGCGCGACCCCGGAATTCGAGGACTGTCGCAAGCTCGCCCTGCGCGCAAAGGTGCCGGTGCGACGGGTTGTTGCCGAGGCCAGCGCCGCGGCGCTGGCGTTGCTTGGAAAACGCCGAAAAAAGGTTTGATGCCAGCACGAAGCACGAAGTCCTTAGCAAAGAAGGCGACGCGGATGGCGGCGCCAGATCTTGCGGCCGGACTTCTGCAGATGATGGACGAGGCCGACGTTCTCGTCGCGGTGACCGATCTGGAGGGGCGGGTCGTGGCCTGGAATCGTGCGCTGGCCGAGTTGACGGGTTGTGCTGGCAGCGATGGCGTCGGCAAGAATCTGTCCGAGTGGCTCACCAAGTCCGGGGTTCGCGACCTGGCGGACATCATGGGTCAGGTGGCTACGCAACGTGAGTCGCTTCGCTGCGAGGTGCGGCTGCCCGGCGCCTTGGGCTCGATGGCCGCGGCCGCGTTCAGCGTGCTGCCGGTGCGCGACCGCCACGGCGTGCCCGTGGCGGTGATGGCGGCTGGGCACGACTTGACTGCCCTGCGTGCCCTGCAAAGCCAAGTGCTTCATGCCGAGAAGCTGGCCACGGTCGGACAGATCGCCGCGGGTGTGGCCCACGAAATCAACAACCCCCTGACGTCGGTCCAGATGTGCGTCGAGGCCGTCCTGCGCAAGGCGAGCCTGGCCACCGAAGGCCGCGTGCCCAATCTCTACGAGACGACCGATGTCGATCGCTTGGAGAAGATTCGCGAAGGCGCCGAACGCATTCGCAAGTTTTCGCGCGATCTCACCACGTACGCGCGGCCTTCCGGACGCGAAATCGAGGAGGTGGGCTTGAACGAGGTCGTCGAGCATGCGCTGTCCTTCTGCGAGCACGTGCTGTTCGAGGCGAAAGCCACCCTGACGCGCGAGCTGGCGCTCGACCTGCCGCGCGTTCGCGTCGTGCGCGACCACATCATGCAGGTGGTGACCAACCTCGTGAGCAACGCCGCGCAGGCACTCGGCGACGAGGGCGGAATCATCGAGGTTCGCACCTTCAGCGACGGCGCCGGGCGCGTTGGGCTGGCGGTTTCGGACAACGGCGAAGGCATTCCTGAGGCAGATCGGGGCCGGGTGTTCGAGCCCTTCTTCACCACCAAACCGGCAGGTCGAGGCACCGGCCTGGGCCTGCCCGTGGTAAGGAACATCGTTCTCGCCCACGGCGGCGAGATCACCTTCGATTCCAGGCCGGGCGGCGGCACGACGTTCGTGGTGTCGCTTCCGCTGGGCACCAGCGGCATTGGCAGCCTTGGCGCCACGGGTTCCACCAAGCAAGAGAAGCAAGTACGATGAAAGCAGAGCAACTCACCGAAATCCTCGAAACCGCGGCCGGGCAAATCGGCGTCAAGGTTCGCTACGAAACCCTGGTTGCGTCGGGCCCCACCGGAGGCGGTGGCCTGTGCAAGATCAAGGGCGACTGGTGCGTGATCATCGACAAGAAAACCGCTCCGTCAGAACGCGCCTCGATCTTGTGCGATGCGCTCGCGACCATGGACACGGACGGCATCTACTTGCCACCCAAGGTGCGCGAAATGGTTGCCCAACGACGCGCCACTCTGACCAAGCCCGATTAGGGTTTACTCTTGGCCGAGGGCGCGGATCTTGGCGGCCAGCAGTGGATCGTCGGCCAGGCTTTCGCGCAGGGCAGCGCCGAGTTTCTCTCTGACCGCGGTTCCTGCCTTGCGTCCCACCTGACGGTCCAGGACGCGCTCGATCACCTTGTCGATGGCGGCCTGGGGCGTCAGTTTGCCGGCCTTGAGATCGGCCCCGATGTCCGAGACAGGAACGGCCTTGCGTGTCTGCTCGGTCTTGCCAGCGGCGATGGATCCCTTGGCCGCACCCTCCGTCTTCGTCGCTGCGAGCTTCGCCGCAAATCCCTTGCCGCGGGTACCATCAACGCTCGGCGTCTTACCAAGCGGGCCGGGCTGATGGGGCGATGACGTTCGGGAAATCTTCATGGAAGGCGCTCCAGCCTAGCACAGCAGCCCGCGGTCGCGGATGACAGAAGGTATCGAAACCTGAGCTTTGCGCGGTCGCTGAGGTCACTTGGAATGCGTCCAGGAATGAGACTCGATGGCATGCTACCTCCTTGCGCTCTTATCGGAACACAACAGATTTTGGTTGCGTGATCCTGGGGAGCAATGCCAGCGTGGCGACCAAGTCTCTGGCCCTATTGCTGGAGCCTCTTCCAAGTTAAGGTGTGACCATGAAGAAAGCACATATCGAAACGAGCGCGGGTGAGATCGTCGTTGAACTTTTCGAAGACGATGCGCCAGGCACGGTGGCCAACTTCGTCGAACTGGCTCAGGGAACCAAGGAATGGACCGATCCCAAGAGCGGCCAGAAGGTGAAACGCCCCTACTACGACGGGCTGGCCTTTCACCGCGTGATCGACGATTTCATGGTCCAGGGCGGCTGTCCCCTGGGCAATGGCACGGGCGGGCCCGGATTCACCATCAAGGACGAGCTTGCCGGAAAGCGTCAAGTGCACGTGCGTGGCTCGCTGTCCATGGCTAAGACCGCAGCTCCTGATTCGGGCGGGTCGCAGTTTTTCATCTGCCACAGCCCGCAATCTCACCTCGATCGCAAACACACGGTGTTCGGTCAGGTCATCTCGGGCATCGAGGTGGTCGACAAGATTCGCAAGGGCGACAAGATGACGCGGGTGTGGATAGAGAGCTAGAATTGAAGGCTAGACTAGTCGGGTCTGCGCGCCAGGCCGTCACTTGCTTGACTTGGACAGCCAGGGTAGTCGATAACGGAAAGGCGAGCGCTGTGGACTCGACGCTGCGTACGGAAGCCG